>Ga0114934_10000623_pt1 | contig 22514 bp, 20 predicted proteins | sample 4SBtaG_2_FD_99695 | JGI IMG/M metagenome (GOLD analysis project Ga0114934, IMG submission 99695) | Deep subsurface microbial communities from Kolumbo volcano to uncover new lineages of life (NeLLi) - 4SBTROV10_white metaG | ecosystem: Environmental > Aquatic > Marine > Volcanic ...
TAGGAATGGAGGTAACTGACCCATGCATATAAAACATATCTTTGTACTTATCTCTATATTCCTTCTCCTGACTCCTTCATCTGTCACAGCTTCCTCAAATTTCTATTTGAATACGGAAAGGTCAAATTATACCCCAGGCCATGGAAATATAACATATCCGGTAATTACACACAGTTCCTCGGAAAACTGTTTTTCAAGGAATATTGCCGTAGGAGATATAAATGGCGATGGAAAGAAAGAAATTGTTGGCCTTAGTGCAAAGGGAACACGAGATAAAGGAATAATAGATCGAACCCTCTATACGTACTCCTCAAATCTTTCTCTTCTATGGAAATATAAAGTAGAGGATCCTATGATGAAATATAACATAAGTTGGGAAGATATGAATTCTGCTCTTGCTCTTACAGATCTCGATGGCGATGGAAGTGATGAAATCGTCTTTTCCATATCTCCATCTGTTGGGCCAATAAAGAATGCTTCCTTATGCTCAACTTCATTATGGTCAGAGACTGTGTTGCATGTTTTAAAAGGAGATGGAACAGAGCTGTGGAACAGAACATTTCTGGGCGGAATAACACGGGTATCTCTTGGTGTTGCTGACATAAACGGTGATGGTAGGGATGAAATAATCGTTGGGTGCAAGAATCTGTACATCTTAGACTCAAATGGCCAGATTTTATCAAACTATTCTCTTGACAATTACACATACCGAGGCATTTCTGAGGTAGCTGTACATGGAAAGGAAATAGTATTTACATTCTGGTATTATAATCAGACAGATGACCCATTGGGTGGTTGGTTTCGGGTCGCTAATTCATTTTATAGAATGGAAAAGCTCGAATATCAAAACAATTCATTCCACCTAATCTGGTCACTCCAGCTTGAGAATGATAAATATTTGATATTCTCATCAGCGTATTGGGAGTTTTATAGCTCAGAAGATTTTTCCATGGCATATATAATTAAGCGAGTAAATACAGTACTACACTTAGCAGCTATAAATCTGACAACAGGAAAAATAGAATGGACTACAGAGAACGCTTATGATCAATGCAGTGTTGCTGTGCTAGATAAGGACAAAATAATATGGAACACTGGGCATGAAATCTATTTATTGAATAAGAGCGGAAAGGTCATGGCTTCTGTTCAAAGCGACCAACTGCAGCTGTGGGATACAGTTTCGGTCTTTGATGTAAACAATGATGGAACTGATGATGTGGTAGTATTATATAGGAACGGAATTGAATTCTATTCTCTTCCAGACCTGAAAAAGGAACTGAATGTTAACTTGTGGGGGACCGTTCTTGGTTATTCCCCAGTAATCCTCCATTCAGACATAGATAACGACGGCTTTGATGAAATAATAACTCCCGCTCCTTTGCTCACAACGAAACCTAGGGGAAAAATTCTCATAATAGACAATGGCACCCCACCTGCTCCTCCGCCTCCAGAGGAGAATAAATTTCCCGTTAATGAGCTGATTATTGCAGGAACAGGGATTATAGGAGCATTTGCTCTGATAACGGTGGTTCTATGGAAGAAACAGAAGAGGAGGAAATCCAAGTAGGAATGGAGGTAACTGATCCATGCATATAAAAAAGATTTTCATACTGATATTCATATTCTTTCTACTAACCCCTTCTGTAGTACCTGCCAGAGCCACCTCAAATTTCCTCCAAAACCCAGAAAGGTCCAATTATACCCCAGGCCATGGAAACATAACATACCCAGTAATTACACATACTTCCTCTGAGGGGTGGTTTTCAAGAAATATTGCTGTAGGAGATGTAAATGAAGATGGAAAGAAAGAAATCATTGGACTTATCGCATTCCCACAGTATCAATATTGTCACATACCCAATGCAGCTTCAATAGACAATACGCTCTATGTCTATTCTTCAAATCTATCTCTTCTATGGAAATATAAAATAACGGATCCGATGGTTAAAACCTACTCGGGTTGCGATAACTCTACTACCGATTGGAAGGTTCACAGTTTGGCTCTCGGAGACCTTGACAGAGACGGAAGCGACGAAATAATATTCTCCATATCTCCATGTATAGGATATCCTTTTGAATCCATACAGCCAGAAACTGTACTGCATGTACTGAAAGGAGATGGAACAGAGCTGTGGAACAGAACATTTGAAGGGGGAATAACATCTGAATCTCTTGCTGTTGCTGACATAAACGGTGATGGTAGGAATGAAATAATCGTTGGGTGCAAGAATCTGTACATCTTAGACTCAAATGGCCAGATTTTATCCTCCTATTCTCCTGACAATTACACATACAGAGGAATCTCTGAGCTAGCTGTACATGGAAAGGAAATAGTATTTACATTCTGGTATTATAAGGAAACAGGGGCCGACTCAGTTTACAAGATGGAAAAGGTAGGATATGAAACCAATTCTCTCCACAGAATCTGGTCACTTCAATTTGCTAATGGAACGGTCTACTCGGACTTTTTTACAGCAGGAGATTTCTCTATAGCATATATCCAGAGAACATATCCATATCCGAATGGGATAGTAGGCATAAATTTAACAGATGGAGAAATAGCATGGCAGAATAATAATGATTATGGCGCATTACCCGCTGTTCTCCCAGATGGAGTGATATGGAACACTGGGTATGAAATATATGTATTGAATAAGAGCGGAAAGGTCATGGCTTCTGTTCAAAGTGACCATCGGGAGCTTTGGTCTACAATCTCGGTCTTTGATGTAAACAATGATGGAACTGATGATGTGGTAGTAGTATATAGGAACGGAATTGAATTCTATTCTCTTCCAGACCTGAAAAAGGAATTGGATGTTGGGATATGGAAAAACCCCGGTAACATATATCCTTTTCCTGTAATCCTCCATTCAGACATAGATAACGAGGGCTTTGATGAGATAATAACGGCAAATCCCGAAGGGAAAATTGTCATCATAGACAACGGCACCCCTCCTGCTCCTCCGCCTCCAGAGGAGAATAAATTTCCCGTTAATGAGCTAATTATTGCAGGAACAGGGATTATAGGAGCAGTTGCTCTGATAACGGTGGTTCTATGGAAGAAACAAAAGAGGAGGAAATCCCAGTAAGAAAGCACTCCAGAAAATGGAGATGCTTCTACCTTTCAGCAAACTCATGACTCCAGAAAGAATAATAGTTCCAGAGACGGTGGTTCCGGGCCTTACTTTCCATAGAGATTAGAAAAATTCCACAATTCAAATTCTTTATCTGCACAGAAACCTATATCTACTATCGCCCCATTATTCCTGCATGGATGAGAGAGACCGACGGGCCCTGAAAACGGTTATAGCCGTCTTTATTCTGATAGTCCTTCTGCTTGCAATCATGACGCCTGCGGTGAGGGAGCAGATGGAGAACATCCTTACGAACCCGGTTGTCAGGGAATACCCTGCTTCGGCCGATTTCACTCTGAAAAGAACCATCACCATCTCGGGCAACCTTCAGGACTGGACCGTGGACTTCCCGAAACCGGAGAGTATAAGCGACACTGCAGGGAACTATGTTCAGGAGATTAAGAGCATAGATTACAACCCGAATCCAAGTTCAGAGAGCCAGAGGTACGGTGTGCCATGGCTTACATGGGAAGGTGGCCCTCTTTCTGGAACAACCACGATAACGGTGATTTATAAGGCACATTCCTCAACAATGGTGTGGAATCTGAACTCTGAAGACTGCGGAAGGGTGAGCGACATCCCCCAGAGCCTTAAGGACAGATACCTTGGTGACGAATGGAAGATAAGGCCCTCTGACCCGCAGATTAAGGCCCTTTCACAGGAGATTGTGGGAAACGAGCCGAACCCGAATGTCTACAACGCGACATATGCCATCTACAACTGGATGGTGAACAATCTCACATATAGAACAGGCAGCAGCGGAGAACCTCAGGACTGTGTGGAAACCCTCAATAATGGATATGGCGATTGCGATGACCAGTCGATTCTCTTCGCATCCCTCGCAAGGGCCGCAGGGATTCCTGTCTGGCTGAACTTCGGGACGCTGTATGACTCCATGGCTGGCAGCTGGGGTGGCCACGGCTGGCTTGTCTTTTATATGCCAGTTAAAAATGGAGACTCTGGAACGGTTACCGTGGATGTGGTGAATAAGGAGTACCTTGTCAGAGATTGCCTTCGCTTCTCCGAATGGGAGAGTGACGGAAACGGGGACCATCTGAAGGATTACTACTACTCATTCCACGCCCATATAAGGGGCTCAGGAGAGCCGCAGTTCAGCGATGAATACACCTCTCTATCTCTGCAGGAGTCGAAGGAGAAGGTCAGGGTTTATGGAGAGCACAGCACTCCCGGCTTTGATATTGCTCCATTCGTTATCTCAATAACGGCATCATTGGCGCTGATTGCTCTGGGAAGACGAAGACATCCCTGATAGCACGGGGTAGCTTTTTATATCTGATTTCTAATCCTCTGGCGGTTAAAATGATATCAAAGGTCGAAGGCGGTTACGATCCAGCATCACTGGAGAAAAGGATAGAAGAGTTCTGGAGAGAAAAAGAGGCCTATCGTAAGACGGTTGAACTAAGAAGAGGCGGAGAGGATTATTTCTTCGTCGATGGCCCTCCATACACCACTGGCCATATACATATGGGAACCGCTCTGAACAAGATAATCAAGGATACCGTTATCCGGCACCTGCGAATGAAGAACTTCAATGTAAGGGATCAGCCAGGTTTTGATATGCACGGTCTTCCTATAGAGGTTCAGGTCGAGAAAAAACTGAGAGTAAAGACGAAGAAGGATATTGAAAAGATAGGGATAGATAATTTTGTGAATGAATGCAGGACCTACGCCATGGAACTGCAGAAGAACATGAGCGAGGAGTTTGCATCCCTCGGAGTGTGGATGGACTGGGATAACCCATACCTGACCATCGATGAAAAATTCATAGAGGCTGCATGGTGGACCATAAAGAAGGCGAATGAAAGAGGACTGCTGAATCACTCCGAAAAGGTGCTTCAGTGGTGTCCAAGATGCGAAACAGCCCTTGCAGAGGCCGAGCTTGAGTACTGGGATGAAGAGGACCCATCTATATATGTTAAATTCAGGATTAAGGGAACAGAAAACGAGTATATCGTTATATGGACAACCACGCCCTGGACGATCCCGGGCAACATGGCCGTTGCAGTTCATCCAGACTATACATATGTTAAAGTGGGTGCAAGAAAAGAGAGCGGAAAGAGGGATATTCTCTATATCCTGAAGGACACATTCAAGAATGTCCTGAAAGCGGGGCACTACAAATCCTACGAGATTATAGATGAGATTAAGGGGGAGTTATTGGCGGACATGGTGTATATTCATCCGCTGGAAGATATTGTTCCGCACCAGAAGGAGGCAGGAGGAAGGTGGACGCACAGGGTCGTTCTATCGGATGGAGTTGAAGCGGAGAATACCGGATGCGTCCATATAGCCCCGGGACACGGCCCTGAAGACTTCGAGATTGGCTCAAAATACGGACTGGAAGCGTTCTGTCCTGTAACCAGCGATGGGAGATATACCGATGAAGTGGGACCAAAGTATGCGGGAATGAAGGTAAAAGAAGCGAATGATGTCGTTTTGGAGGACCTCAGAAATGCGGGTGCACTTCTTGCATCAACAACGATTAAGCACAGATATGGCCACTGCTGGCGCTGCAAAACCCCCATAATCTACCGCAAAACAGACCAGTGGTTCATCAGTGTACCCCAGGTCAAGAACAAAATGCTGGAAGAGATAGAGAGGGTTAAATGGTATCCTGAATGGGCGGGCAGTTCCCGTGAGTACGACTGGGTGCTGAACGCAAAAGATTGGTGCATCTCTCGCCAGAGGTTCTGGGGAATCCCCATTCCTGTATGGGTGTGCGATAGCTGTGGAAATAGAAGGGTTGTTTCCTCGAGAAAGGAACTGGAGCAGGGCGAAAACTACTCGGAAGATATGGACCTCCACCGCCCAGACATAGACAGAATAACCTTCAAATGCGACAGGTGCGGAGGGGAGATGAGGCGAGTTCCTGATGTGCTGGATGTCTGGTTTGATTCTGGCGTTTCTGCATGGGCCCAGCTCGGCTATCCGGGAACAACGGAGGAGTTCAAGAAATGGTGGCCAACCAGATGGATATGCGAGGCGCACGACCAGACAAGAGGCTGGTTCTATTCTCAACTGGCCGCAGGGGTCATTTCGTTTGACAGAGCGCCGTACGATTCTGTACTGATGCACGGCTGGGTTCTTGATTCCAAAGGGTTGCCGATGTCCAAGAGCAGAGGAAATGTGGTTAAACCGCTGGATGTTACCGGAAAATACGGTGTAGACAGCCTTAGATGGTATCTCCTATCCACCGGTGCGCCGTGGGACGACCTCTCATTCCATGACAATGGTGTAAAGACCGCAAGAAAGACCCTCGCTATACTCTGGAATGTCTACAAATTCGCCAGCATGTACATGGCACTGGACAACTTTGATCCTAACCAGTATAAATTCGATGAACTCGAAGAGTTCCTGAGGCCCGAAGACCGATGGATGTCCTCCAGAACAGAGAGCCTTAAGAAGACGGTTACCCGCTACTTTGAAACCTATGAACTGCACAGGGCGGTTCGGGCAATGGGCGAATTCATAAACGATGACCTCTCTAGATGGTACATAAAGATTATCAGGGACAGAATGTGGAAGGAAGGGGACGATAAGGACAAAATAGCGGCATACATGGTTGTGCATAAAGCGCTTATGAGTGTCGTCACCTTGCTTGCCCCCATAACTCCGCACCTCTCCGAGGAGATATATCAGAACCTCTCCGGAAGATTCGATACAGTTCACATGGAAGACTGGCCAGAAGTGGATGCCACATGGATTTCCACAGAGCTGGAAGAGGGAATGGATCTTGCAAGAGAGATCGTTGAGGGCGTTTCCAGAGAGAGGCAGGAGAAGGGCGTTAATCTGAGGAGGCCACTGAAACGCATAGTCGTCAGAGCAAATAACGACGATGTTCTGAAGGCCGTAAAAACATTCAAAGGGCCGCTCCTTCAGCAGAGCAATGCCAAGAAACTGGAGATTGTGGAGCCTGAAAAGGAATGGGAAGAGATGGAACTGAGCGTTATCCCGAATCCAGATGCAATCGGTAGGGTCTATCGCGCCTGGTCGAGCAAGATTGCAGCAATCCTCCGTACGAGGGATGCAAGAAAGGTTAAAGAGGCTGTTGAGAAGGGAAACTACAAGATAGGAATTGAAGGGCAGACCCTGGATGTGGAGCCGAACATGGTATCCTTCTCTGTTCGACTTCCGGACGATGTTGTGGCCTCAGAATTCAGGGGCGGCACGATCTACATCGATTTTGCCATGACCGATGAAATCAGAGCAGAGGGGCTCTCAAGGGAGATTATACGAAGAATCCAGCAGATGAGAAAGGAGATGAAACTGGATGTGGAGGAGTATGTTAAGGTAAAGATGAGCGTTCCAGAAGAGGTTAAGGAACTGATAGAGGGATGGCTTCCTCACATTATGAAGGAAACGAGGTCAAGACAGATAGATTTCACTGAAGAAGCGGATGGAGAGTACATAATCGAATGGAATATTGAGGGAAACAGCGTCATAATCGGCCTCACCTCTCTGCACATGAAAGAGGCGATGGAGGCAATGATGCAAATTCCAGGTGTAAACAGACAGAATGCAGAAACACTCTTCGACTCTGGCTATCATCGATTAGAAGACCTCGCAAATGCCTCCTATGAAGAACTGGCCAGAAACGAGAAGATAGGGCGCTCTCTTGCGAGAAGGATAAGGAACTACTTTGAAAGAGAAAAAGGGAATGGGAACGAGCAGCAATGCCCGGTCTGCGGGGCCATTGTTTCAGCTGACGCAAAGGTCTGCCCGCGCTGTGGGACTCCATTCGTAGATGATGAGGAAGGAGGGGAAGAAAAAGAAGGAGATTCAGTAGAGGAAAAGGAACTGATAGACTTTCTCTCCAGAATTCCAGAGACAGAGGGCAGGGTCTGCAAGGTGTGCGGGGCAAAGTTATCCCCAGAAGATACGATATGCCCGGTATGCGATACGCCTGTGGAACCCAGTGGAGAGGAGGAAAAGATAGAACTCCAGAGGTCCTTCACCTATCTGATTGAGGAGGAAAGAACAGAAAGAGGCTACAGTCTGCTACTGGAGGGCATGAAACAGAACATGAGGGCCTTCTGCATAACAAGTCAGTATCCTGCAAAGATAAAATCAAAGTATGACCTGAAAGACGCCACGATAGTCTGGCTCTCGAACGCGGGAAAGGAGAACGCAATACGACCAAAGGACCTTGAGAAACTGAGCATCCAGATAGAGCGGTTTCTGGCGGGCGATGGAGGAATAATACTCATAGACGGGCTTGAATTCCTGATAACAAACAACAAATTCCTGACCGTTCTTAGACTCATCCAGTCACTAAGGGATCAGGCTGCGATAAATCAGTCGATACTTCTGCTCTCTGTAAATCCACTGACGCTCGAGAAGCACCAGGTGAACCTTCTTGAACGAGAGGCGGATGTAACTCTGAAATAAATTATCGGTCAGAATTCATTACTCCCTCAATAACTCCAGAGAAGTCGAGTTCCCTAAGCATCCTCGCAGACTGCATCGGAATCATTATTATTTCCGGCTCGTCTCTGAGGAAATCGTGTTCTTTATATGTCTTCAGGGCATTCTGTTTAATCCTGTTCAGGTGTTCATAATCCGTAAATCCTCCAACCATCAGGGCTTCAAAGCTGCCGGAGAGCATGATGAACATCGGTGTTCTTTCCATTATCTTTCTGATACCGTTCTTTCTCTCCTTCAGAGGGGCCCTCGGTTTGAATCTGGAATGAGAAATTCCAAGTATATCAATTCCAAGGCTCTTGAGGTCCAGAAGATTCCGTCTGCTTATCAGACCAACCTCCATAAACCGCTTTCTCATATTCGCAAACCCCTGACGCGACAGCCCCACTTCACTGGCGATCTCAGCATCATTCATATCAGGAAACCGAACCAGACCGTAGAGTGCCTGTTTTTCCTTTCTCGTAAGATGATAGGGGGTGCAATCCTCATAATTAAGATCCACATCCACAGGGTCCTCAATATCAAACATCTGAGCAAACATGTGGTGATAATAGAAGAAATTCAGGAGTCTGGAGACTTCAAAGGGGAATATGTGAAAGGTCCAGTCGTTGTTTTCAACGAGATTGTGAGCGTTGAGGAAGTAGGTATGAAAATCTATAGTTTTCTTTACTTCACTGTAGTTCCTGGCCACAGACATGGAAAAGACGATATTCCCCCCTTCCACTGCATAAAATATGTTTTTATCCTCTTTTATCCTCTTAAAATACGCTTCTTTCGCCTTTCTATCCGCTGCGGGATTAAAAGAGCCGTATGATGCCAGAATAAGCTCAAAACCGATTCTGTTAACAGCGGGAACGACGGCGCTCCTTAAAAGACCCGCTCTCTTAAGCCGCCTTTTTATTGCGCTAATGGTCGATGCATTCACGCCGGAGATTTGCGAAAGTTTCATATCACCATAGTCCGGGTATTTCATGAGGTAGTAGACAACCATCCGCTCCTTCTCGGTGAACTCTCTCTTGCTCATATAGATATATACGCATAACTCCCTTATAAATGTTTTGACCATGATATCAGAAACTCAGAGAAATAATCATAGTAGAAGGAGGCTCAGAACATCGGCAAAACGGGGAACAGTCCGATAATTTTCCAGATCAGCAGGGTCGATCCATCTGTACTCAGTGTGTTCCCAATCGATCTCAATGCCTTCCGCCTGTTCGTTGCTGACCTCTACAAGAAACGGATGTATTCTCCAGACGCGGTGTTTATTGCCACATGTATCGCGGACATCTATGGGTGGGGCTCTGCGTGCAATCTCTGCCTTTATGCCAGTCTCCTCCTCCACCTCAATCAGAGCTCTGGCCATTATATCCTCGTCCCCATACTCCACATGACCGGAGACACCGGCCCAGCGACCCTTACAGGAACCAACGCTATCGCTTCGCTTCAGAATAAGAATCCTTCCCTGATTTCTCAGTATGACAGTAACCGCATCCCTTATCTCAACATCGTGCAGTTCCATGCTACCGTCCCCAAATATAGAGAGGGTGTCACCATCCATAAACAGAGCGGTCTCAACTCCATCAAAAAGATAGGTATCAGAGATTATCGCCCCTACAGTGACAATTATCTCGCTCCTCCTGTTTACAATAGCTTTGGGTGCGTTCCCGTACCTCTTCAGTCCGTACATTACATACGAGCCAACCGTGCTTCCCCTTCCTTCAGGGAACACAAATATCTTCCCGAAAATATTCTTGCCTGCCGCATCGCCATCTGTTATAACTCCAGTGTGCGGGTCAACACCACCAAGGAAGGAGATGGGAGAAGAGGAGACAACAACCTCCCCCCTGTCGATCAAAAGGCCATCCTTCAGGTCCAGAGGATAGACCGTTCTGCCGTGTATAATCATTCTACCACCATCCCCAGAAGCGTTTTCAGGTCTGCAAAGAGAACATCCTGATGACATAGACCCGGGAGATAACTCGCCGCCTTGCCAGAATTGGTTCCGACCGAGTGAAAGCGGACCTCAAGAGGGGATACGACCATGCAGGTGTCTGCAACCACCCTGCCGTATTGCTCGATAATGCGTACTGCCTCCTTTTCTCTCTCCTTCACCGCCCTGCTAGTATATACCCAGAGTTCCGTTTTACCCCTCCGTTTTTTGCCCTTCAGGAATGCAGCAATATTCCTCAGCTCTTCGGGGGAGGAGTGGGGACAGCCGACAGTTATAAGCTCAATATCATCAGTGGTACTCATCCTCTCCCTCTCTGCCTCCAGCATCTCCCTGCTGATTGTCTGCCTTTCAATCCTGTCGTCTGGCAGAGCAACTGCATATTCTGGAGTGATGCCTTCAACATGATAGAGAGCAACCGACCCAGATGCGGCCATTGCGGCAGCAAGCGATTTCAGACTGTCCCTTGACGCACTTTTTATGCCTCTGAAGTACGGAACACGACCCCCGGCAATCCGTCCAGCAACAACACCGATGAGCGCAAAATCGAAGTAATCCGGCTCGAATGATAGGTCAAAAACAATGGAAGCCTTTCTGTTTTCATCCAGATGCAGGCCAAACTCCGGGGTTCTGCCTGTTATTGCAGCAGCAAGCGCTGACGGCCCGCCCTCCCGATTCGTTCTGGCACCGAGAACAGAATTAGCAAAGGAAACGGCAGAGGACTCAGCCCACGCAATATGCTCCCCCTTCTTTGGCTCGTTACCGGCAAGATAGGGCGTGCAGGTGCATGATAGTTCGATTCCCATATCAGAATAGGCCCTGAGAATTCTCATCTGCTTCTCGGCAAAATCCTCTGGAACATAGAGCTCCTTCCACTGTTCCATATCCATGCCCGGCGGATTGAGTGTGGTCCTTATTCTGACTCTGGCATCCTTCGAGAGGTCTTCCAGATATTCAAGGCCAGCATCTCCGATGGTCTTGTAGGAAACACCTGAAACCTGCGCACTCTTCACTGGAATAAAGCGCCCGGCTCCGTATATCTTTCCAATGGCCAGAAGAATCTCCATCGACTTTCTGACGGCCTCGCCTTCCTCGCCGGCCAGCATCCTTTCCTCATCCGGGGTCAGGTACATGGATACCACATGCCCGCATGAGATTTATAGTTTGCTCTATGAGAAGACCAATGCTTTTCCCAATATTCTGACTGCCCCTCATAGCGATATCAGAATAACCCCGGCAACAACCAGCAGTCCGCCGATGATATACGATTTCTTCATCTTCTCACCTAACAACAGGTAGGCCAGAAGCATGGTAAAGAACGGAGTGCCGGAGGATATCGGAGAGGCCCTCGATGCACCAATCATCATAAGGCCAACAAGGAACATTGTCCCGCCGATTACATAATTGGCCATGCCTGCACCGGAAACCTCTAAAAACGCCTTCCTGCCGCTTACCATGCACCCCTGACCTCTGAGCGTAACATATACGCAGAGAGAAAGGCCAAGTGCGGTCATGCGTATTGCGTTTGCAGTGAATACATCCATGTCCGCAAGGGCGATTTTGTAGCAGATCACGGTAATGGCCCAGAAGGCTGGAGCGATTGCAACAAGCAGAACCCCTTTGCTGGAGACCGGCTTCTCTCCCTTATTGCGGCCGATAAGCACAACCCCCAGAAATATCAGAATCGTTCCGATGATTATGAAGGCTGTTATACTCTCGCCAAGGAATAGAATCGCCATAACGATGACAAAGAACGGAGAGGTGGAGGAAAGAGGAGAGGCCATGGAGGCATCGATGTACTTTAATCCCATGAGATAAAGCGTGGTTCCAAGCCCAAGGCCGACGAAGGTTCCGATAAGCAGGAACAGGAGCGAAGAAGGGTCAATCACCGGAAACGGGATTACTCCCATGGCAATAACAAAAAACCAGATAATAATCATAAAAACAGCGCTGGTTCCCGTCTGAACCGCATTTGCAGTTCCTGGCTCCATGCCCCGACCAATCCCCTTCTTCAGGAGAATGTTTGAGAGGCCCCAGAAGAATGTGCCCCCGATTATCAGGAGTTCCCCAAGCATGAGATCCAGACCCTATAATTCTAAACCTTCTCAATCATCGGGCTGTCAGTCTTTACCCCCGGGGCTCTGGCATCAATCTCTATTCCTGCATCCACAAGCGCCTTCAATGCAAGCCCCTCAGGATAGCCAGCTTCTATTACAACCCGTCTTATTCCAGCATTCACCAGCATCTGGGCCGATATGTTGCAGGGCGGGTGCGTTGTATAAAGGGTGGAGCCCTCAATGCTCACTCCAAATATGGCCCCCTGGATGATTGCGTTCTGAATGGCAGTAATACCCCTGCACACCTCAACACGCACACCATCCGGCAGATTCATCTCATCCCGGATACACCCGGTTTCATCACAGTGCTTCATTCCTCTCGGAGGGCCAAAATAGCCAGATGTTAGCAGGCGATGGCCTTTCACAAGAACTGCCCCCATGCTCGCCTTGAGACATGTTGAGCGCTTGGCTATGATGCGGGCCATTTCCATGAAATAATCGTCCCATGTTGGTCTATCCATGGTAGAAAGAAATGGAACAATCTATTAAAGGTTTGTGTGGAATGTGCCTCTGTTGATATAAGACTTTAAGCGCCAGAAAAAGCATAAATAATCCCTGACCCTTTCTGTGCTATGGCAGAATCCATGATAGCATTTGGTCCCGTGCCATCCAGACGGCTGGGAAGGAGTCTAGGCATCAACAACATTCCTCCCAAGATATGCACATATTCCTGTGTTTACTGCCAGCTGGGACGAACCATCCGCATGGAGGTCAAGCGAAGGCCCTTCTATGACCCTGTAAAACTGGCACAAGAGGTGCAGAAGAAAGTAGAAGAAGCGGAAAAGGCGGATGAGCATATCGATTTCCTCACATTTGTTCCAGATGGAGAGCCAACACTGGATGTAAACCTGGGAAGAGAGATAGATATGCTCAGGGAAACAGGCATAAAAATTGCGGTGATAACCAATTCTTCCCTGCTGTGGCGCAGCGATGTCCAGGAAGAACTGGCCCGTGCAGACCTTGTTTCACTGAAGGTCGACGCCGTTGACAACGAAACATGGCATCATATAGATCGCCCTCATCAATCCCTGAAATTAACTGAAATTCTTGAGGGAATAGAGGATTTTGCAGACATGTATCAAGGAGAGATAATAACAGAAACCATGCTTGTGAAGGGCATAAACGACAAAGAAGCACAGCTTGAAGAGACCGCAGATTTCCTCTCCCGGATAAATCCCTCAACCTCGTATATTTCCATTCCAATACGGCCACCAGCGGAAGAGTGGGTAGAGACTCCGGATGAAACGGCCATAAATATGGCCCACAGAATATTCACTTCTCGCATCCCTAGGTCCCCTGTTAAATATCTCATCGGTTATGAGGGAAACGAATTTTCCTTCACCGGCGATGTGGAGCAGGATATACTGAGCATTGTTTCAGTACATCCAATGAAGAGAGAAGCGGTGGAGAAATTTCTGAATAAAGCGGGCGCTGGATGGGATGATATAGAGAGGCTTATCAATGAAGAAAAACTCGTGGAACTCACATACAGGGGAGAAAAATTCTACATGAGAAGGATTGCCTCTCGCCGGGGATGAAATTTCTATTCCTTTTCTATCCTGAAAACAGGACCATACATGAATAATAATAAATAAAAAAGAAATGGTTTTGAATTAGAGGCTTTTGTGGCAGAGCCACCAGTCATAGCACTCAATCTCGCCCTTTGCCTTCGCTTCTTCCCGCTGCTTTATCATATCTGTGCTTCCAGCAGGCGGTAGAATTACCCGATCCTTAATGAGTTCGTTCTCTGGCCACTTGTGCGGGAGTGCTACACCGTTTGCATCGCTCGTCTTGAGCGCCTTTACAGCCCTGAGAATCTCATCCCAGTCCCTGCCGACCTCTGCGGGATAGTAGACAATCGCCCTGATCGTTCCCTTTGGGTCAACCATAAAGACCGCTCTTGCAGTTGTTGTGGCACCGCTCGGAATCATGCCAAGGGTATCGGCAACCATTCCCCTGTCGTCAGCTATTATCGGGAACTCTATCTCTATGTCCAGGTTGTCCTTTATCCACTCCATCCATTTCAGATGGCTGAATACCTGATCGACACTGAGGCCAATAACCTCAACGTCCATCTCCCTGAACTTCGCCAGCCGCTGCTGCATCGCATAGAACTCTGTGGTACAGACCGGCGTAAAGTCCGCTGGATGGCTGAACAGGACAAACCACTTTCCACTGTACGCATCCGGCAGTTTCTTCGGGCCGTGTGTCGTATTCACCTCTATTTCCGGGAATTTTTCTCCTATTACTACCATATTTTTCACCTCCTTACATTTTCAATTCGTATTCGCTCTCCCAGAGTCCGTGTATGTTGCAGAAGGAGAGAGCATGCAGTTTTCCACTTTTTCCTGGGTTAAATGTGAAGACAGACACGGGTTCAGTTGTCATATCTCCATGTCCTGAGAAATCCGTCCGCCCCACCAACAGAGGAAATTTTCCTCCTTCAGGGGTAAAGTAGAGCTCCACCCATGCTATGTGATGCTCGGGTGTATTCGGGTGCTTTATCTCCTTGCCCACGGACACCTCTGCCTTCACGGTATCTCCTTTCTCCAGAATCTCTATGACCGGAACATGCTTCTCGCCCTTCCAGTCTCCGCTGCTTATTGTTTCCTTTAACATATTTCTACCTCCTTTAACCTGTTGAATCTCATGCCTCCATCGGCTCTCGATTCCGTTTTAATACCTCCGTCATGACGACAAAAAGCATATATACAAAGAACTACTTATACTTTGCGTAAGGATATCGGCAATAAACATCAGATATTCGACGAATATCAGAAGAGATGATTGAAATGATAGACGAAAAAGACCAGAAGATAATCGAAATGCTTGAATTGAATGCAAGAACTCCTTTTACAGAGATAGCCGAAGAACTCGGAGTAAGCGAGTCAACCGTCAGGAAAAGGGTTGAAAGAATGGAAAAAGATGGGGTTATAAAGCAATATACGGTAATAACAGACCCTGCAAAGAGAGGATACGGGACCGTTACCATTCTTGGCCTCGATGTCGAGCCGGCCAGATTCCTCGACGCGGCAAGAGAGCTTGCCAGACTTCCACAGACAAGAACTCTTTCCACCTCCACTGGCGATCACATGATAATGGCGGAGATCTGGACAAAAAACGGCATAGAGCTTTCGGAACTCATATCAGGAAGAATCGGAGCTATACAGGGGGTGAAAAACATCTGCCCGGCCATCCTTCTTGAGAGAATAAAATAATATGAAGGGTTTTACAGCGGAGCGACTTCTCTCCCGTAGACCTCGTTTATCACCTGCGCAAGAGCTGCATATATGGCAGAGAAACCGCAGAATATCCCCTCTATTCCCGCAGCTGTAGCTATAGCACCTATGCCGCTGAACTCAGCAACAGCGAGAAGGAAGAAGAGAAGGGTCAGAGAGGAGAATACAAGCTGCAGGGCCCTGTTAATACGGAGCGTTCCGATGAACATCACCCCTGTGAATATCGACCACATCAGCAAATATGAGCCCATGGCCACCCCAGATGGTGCATCTCCCCAGCCCAGAGCCGGAAATACAATAATGCCCACGAGGCTGAACCAGAAGAGCCCATACGATGTAAAGGCCGTTGTTCCGAATGTGTTCCCTTTCTTCCATTCCATATAACCCGCAAGCAACTGAGCAAGACCCCCATAGAATATCCCCATGGCCAGAATCATGGTTCCCAGACCGAAAAGCCCGGCATTGTGGAGGTTCAGCAGGACTGTGGTCATACCGAAGCCCATAAGACCAAGTGGAGCGGGGTTGCCCGTGCTATCCTTCAGTTTTGCAATTATAAGATCCTTTTTTTCATCTTCCATACTACCACTCTCTTTATTTTTCATCCCGAACGGGAGCGAAAGTTTAGCCGACATCTGAAGGTGTTATATAAACCTTATTCACTTTTCACCAGATTTAAATGGGCCTGAATTAGAGGACTTCTGCAGCTACCATCCATCATCAGAGAAATTATTATATAGAGCCCCTCTCTCCCTATGAACATGAAGACAGACAGTATTATTCCAACAATAAAAAGCAGGGTTCTTGTGGACGGTTTTGAGATCGTTCCGGACCTTGAGAAGAGCCATGGTTCCAGACTGATAGATAAGCAAACAGGAAAGGAGATGGTGGATCTCGGATATAATCAGTTTGGCAGTCTGACAATAGGCTACAACCATCCTGCCACGCAGGAGCCGGATTATATTAAGAGGCTGCTGAATGCGTCCAATATCAGGTGGGCCCTCTCCGACCTCTATCCAGAGTACTATGCAGAGTTCATTGAGGAGTTCTCCAGTATTCTTCCCGATGGATTCAGGCATCTTTTCTTCATCGACGGGGGTGCACTGGCGGTTGAAAACGCACTTAAAACAGCCTTCGACTGGAAGACACGGAAGAACTATGCAGAGAGGGATGCAATCCCGGGCGATATGATAATGCACCTGAAAAACGCATTCCACGGCAGAACCGGCTATACGATGAGTCTGACCAACACTGCAGACCCGAACAAGTACAAGTTCTTTCCAAAATTCGACTGGCCAAGGGTTCATAACCCTGCTGCAACATTCTACAGGGACAGAAGTGTGGAATACGACAATGAAGAGCTCGCAAGGGCAGAGATAGAAGAGGCCATAAAACGCTACAACTTCAGGATTGCGGCCATGATTGTCGAGCCGATTCAGGGAGAGGGTGGAGACAACTACTTCAGCCCCTCATTTTTCAAATTTATAAGGCAAAAAGCGGATGAGCACGGATTCCTTCTCATATTCGACGAGGTTCAGACAGGCTGGAGCACTGGCCAGTGGTGGGCATCCGACCATCTCACAGGCGGCGTCCGACCGGATATATTCTCCTTCGGCAAGAAGACACAACAGTGCGGCATTGCCGCTGGAGAGAGAATCGATGAGGTAAAGGACAATGTATTCAATGTTTCCAGCAGACTCAACTCCACTTGGGGCGGAACCCTGGCAGACATGGTTCGCTCCACGCAGTTTATAAGAACAATAAAGAAGGAGGGCCTCATCGAGAACTCCAGAAAGATCGGCGAGAAGATAAAGAGCATTCTGACCAAAGAGACCCCAGAAGATTTCGTCAGCAACATAAGGGGTTCCGGAGGCTGGATTGCATTCACTCTTCCGACACAGGAGATAAGGGACAGGGTCTGGAAGAATGCCTTCAACAACGGAGCGTTGACACTGAAGAGCGGGTTCAACAGCATAAGAATGAGGCCAAACCTTGCCTTCACCAGCGAGGATGTGGATAAAGGAATGGAAGGCCTGCTTCCAGAGATAGATGCAGCATACAGAGAATGGAAGAACTGAGAAAAACCCTTTTTCTTTTATCTTTTTTCCAGATCAAGATTCTTTTCACATAAATCCTCTACCGGACAGGAATCACAATCAGGCCCCCTTGCACGGCAGACGAGCCTCCCATGCGTAATGAGCGTGTGATTGACATATCGCCAGTACCTCTTCGGCAGTATTTTCAGGAGTTCTGATTCCACCTCTGCCGGTGTCTTCCCGCTCGCAAGCCCCAGCCTTCGGGATATCCGAAATACATGCGTATCCACCGCAATCCCCTCAACAACACCATAGCCAACGGAGAGGATTATGTTTGCCGTCTTTCTTCCGATTCCCGGGAGTTTTATCAGTTGCTCCATAGTATCCGGCACACGACCGCCGTACTCCTCGGTTATAGCCCGTGCCATGGAAACTATATTCCTTGCCTTTGTGTTGTACAGGCCGATGCTTTTTATTATCTCCCGAACCTCATCAATATCTGCATCCGCAAGGCTCTTCGAATCCGGATACCTTTCAAATAAAATAGGGGTAACCCTGTTGACGCTTTCATCCGTCGTCTGGGCAGAGAGGATGGTGGCAACTGCCAGCTGAAATACGCTTCTATACTTGAGACCAGAGAATTCTCCGTCGTATCGGGATATAAGGATATCCATTACCTTTTCTGCAGTTTCAGGGGATAGGGTCATCTAATTCCCTTTCTGTATCTCTTCCAGAATCTCCTTTGCACGGTCCATTCTGACCTTCCGCTCGGCCACCATTCTCTTTACAACCTCGTCCACAAGCTCATTCGGCACACCGGCCGTAATCGCAACATTCCGGGCATGGAGAGACATGTGCCCTCTCTGTATTCCCTCAGTCGCAAGGGCCCTGAGGGCTCCGAAGTTCTGGGCAAGGCCCACAGACGCCATAATCTCCGCAAGTTCCCTTGCTGTTTTAACTCCGAGTATCCTGACGGCCGCCTTTGCTGTCGGATGAACCGCTGTTGCACCACCAATGAGACCAACGGCCAGAGGGATCTCTATTGTGCCAACAAGGTCCCCATCTGCATTCTTCTCCCATGCTGTCAGAGAGGTGTAGTGATCTCCCTTATATGCAGCGTAGGCGTGCGCACCGGCCTCAACCGCCCGCGTATCGTTTCCTGTAGCAAGAACCATTGCGGTTATTCCGTTCATTATTCCCTTGTTGTGCGTTGTCGCCCTGAATGGGTCTGCAGCAGCAAATGCATAGGCATCAACAATACCATCAACAACATCCTCACCACCGATTTCCTCCTTCTTCCAGACCGCTTTTGCCCGTGCAAGCCGGAAAACTGCAAGGTTGGAGATTATACGGAGATACACTCTGCCGCCGGTTATTTCCTCAATATACGGAGCAACCGCCTCGGCCATGGTATTCACCGCATTGGCACCCATCGCATCAAGAGTGTTTACGAGAAGGTGAGTTATAACCATCGGGCCGTTCATCGTATCAATCACACGGACCTCTATATCCTGAACACCGCCCCCCAGCTTTATGAGTATCGGGTCCTTTTCATTGCACATCTCTATTATCTCTTCCTTATGCTGCAGTATGGTCATTTTTGCCCCAAACGGGTCCTTTACATCCACCAGCTGAATCTGGCCAATCATTATCGGCTCGGTACTGTTGCTGACAAAACCACCACCTGCTCTCGCCATCTTTGCGGCATTGGAAGCGGCGGCCACAACACTCGGCTCCTCGATTGCCATCGGAATAAGGTAGTCCTTGCCATTGATAAGAAAATTCGTGGCCACGCCCAGCGGCACAGGCATCGTTCCGATTACATTCTCAATCATGCGGTCAACCTGTTCCATCTCCAGCGCTCCAGTCTGTCGGATAATATCTGCCTCCTCATCGGTAAGGCCGGAAAACTCCTTGACAACTCTGAGCCGCTCCTCAGGGCTCATCCTGTAAAATCCAGAAATTCTTGAGGTCTTCATGCTATCACTGGAGGGGTGAAGGGGGGAAAATATAAATGGGTTGCGGAGACGAAATAGGAAAATTTATAAGTTATGGCGGGATGGGGCACAAGGTAGCAAATAAGCAAAAGTTTCTCTGTAATCTGAAATAGGAACTAAGACACTGGAGGCGAAGGAATGGAACTAAAGGACCTAAAAATAAAACTGCAAGAGGTAAAGGATATGTCATGGGTAAAGTCAAAAAGAAAAGGGAATACAGGAATAGGTTACACACTAGAAACCCTACTAAATATAGACGAGAATAACCTTAAGACACCAGATTTTGGCAACATTGAACTTAAATCACAAAGAAAAAATGCAGGCAATAAAGTAACGATGTTCACATTTAATAGAGCGATATGGAAAATTCCACAGCGTGAATTGATAGAGAAATATGGTTATGTGGATACAGAAGGAAGAAAAGCACTCTACTGCACCGTAAATACAAAGCCGAATGCACAGGGTCTTTACCTAAGAATAGAGAATAGAGCACTAATCCTCTATCATGTAGACGGGACAAGAATTGCAGAATGGAAGATTGAGGACCTAGTTTTTGCGTTTGAAAAAAAGATGCCCGCATTGGTTGTTGTTTTTGCAGAGTCCCGTATAAACTCCGAAGAAAGAGAAGAATTTTGGTTTAACGAGGCATATTTCCTAAAAGAACCAGAAATCAACAATTTTATTGATCTCATGAAGAAAGACATAATAATAGTGGACATAAGAATGCATTTGAAGAAAAATAATTCGGTTCGGAATCACGGCACAGCCTTCAGAATAGATGAGAGATTCTTATACCTATGCTTTTCAGAAAAGGAAAGATTGATATGATGAAGAAATACAGAGATGAAAGATGGGACTTTCAAGGAGCCAACACAAAGGAATATACACACTGTTTCCATCCATACCCAGCAATGATGATTCCACAGGTCACAGGGAAGATTATTGATAAGTATGGAAAAGGGGCAAGACTCCTATTCGACCCATACTGCGGAAGCGGTACATCTCTGGTTGAAGCAAGTATAAGGGGTATTAACTCCATAGGAACAGATATAAATCCTCTAGCTCGCCTTCTCAGTAAAGCGAAGACAACAATCATTCCCATAGATGAATTGGATAAAGCGTTAAAGGATTTCAATGAGTTCGTCTTCTCGATTCGACTTGGCGGTAAAAAGCTAAAGCCTGAAATCCCGCAATTTAAGAACATAGATTATTGGTTTAAGAAAGAGACACAGATTATGCTGGCTATTGTTAAGGAATATATTGATAGTATCGAATCCGAAGAGATAAAGAACTTTTTTAGAGTGGCGTTTAGTGAAACGGTTAGAGAGGTATCACTCACAAGAAACGGAGAATTTAAGTTGTACAGAATGACCGAAAAACAGATCTCCAAATTCAATCCAGATGTGTTTTCCATACTGCTGTCAAAACTGCTGAGAAACAGGGATGGTATGAAGGAATACATTAAACTGAGAAAAAAGGATGCAACCGCAAAAATATACGATTTCAACACAGTAGAGGGTATTCCAGAAAACATTTTGCCGCCGGAATCCGCTGATATTATCGTAACATCCCCCCCATATGGAGATTCCAGAACTACGGTTGCATATGGCCAATTTTCCCGCCTCTCAAACCAGTGGCTCTTTAAAGATTATCTGAATATGATTGATAAAATTTCTATGGGTGGACAAACAGAGAAAAAAATGATAAGGTTTGATTTCCAGCCGCTGGATCAAGTAATAGAAAAAATCGCAAGACTTGACAAGAAAAGAGTATATGATGTGGTTTCCTTCTATGCTGATTATGAACAGTCCATTAATAATGTTTCGAAAGTCGTAAAAAAAGGCGGAATTGTGGCCTATGTTGTTGGAAACAGAAGAGTTAAAGGGCTTGAGATTCCAACCGATGAGATTACAAAAGAATTCTTTGAGAGAAACGGTTTTAAGCATATAGAAACAATCATGCGGGCAATTCCCAGTAAAAGGATGCCAAAAAGAAACAGCCCCTCGAATGTAACAGGAGTTACGGATACCACGATGAACTACGAGTATATAGTAGTCTTAAAAAAGGAGAAAGAAAACTAGTTTTTCCGACCCATAAGGCGGTCGACCAGCCTCTTAAGCATCACAGGAATAACAATCCAGATAAGAATAATGCCGAAGAGAAAGTCTGTGTAATCAACAACAAAAATGGCCGTGAGGGTCAGGAATATGCCGAGGAGAATGCCGAGAAGGAGGCCTTTCCTGCTGTACTTTTCTGGAATGAGGGCCATGCATGGAGAATGAGAGACGCCTATATTACCCTTCCCACCCATTATTTTTAAATATATGATTGCCTCTCCCTAGCTAACATGCGGTTGCCGCAATTCCGTACTGGCGATTCCTGAGGAAAAGACGCAGGAAGATGCTAAAACGGATAAAAGCCCTGTATCACGAGCGAACGAAGTGAGCGAGTGAGAGGGGCCATTTGAACCAACCGCCTAGGATAGCCCCGTATCACGAACGAAGTGAGTGAGAGGGGCTACGCGGATAAACCGCATAGTGCATAGCCCTGTATCATGAGTAAACAAACGAATGAGAGGGTCTATCTAGATAAACCGCAAAGAGA
>Ga0114934_10000624_pt1 | contig 22505 bp, 14 predicted proteins | sample 4SBtaG_2_FD_99695 | JGI IMG/M metagenome (GOLD analysis project Ga0114934, IMG submission 99695) | Deep subsurface microbial communities from Kolumbo volcano to uncover new lineages of life (NeLLi) - 4SBTROV10_white metaG | ecosystem: Environmental > Aquatic > Marine > Volcanic ...
TCTGCTTTGTATTCTGGTTCAAAGATAGTAAAAAAAGGTTGGGGAATAGAAGTTCATATTGTGAATAATCCTTCCTATTGTTTGAAATATTTGATTTTCTTTGAAGATAGAAAGTTTTCATTTCATTATCATTCTCATAAGAAAGAATTGTGGCATTGTTTAGTTGGGGAGTTTGAATGTATTCTTCAAAAAGGAAATAATGAGAAAAGTATATTTCCTTTTAAAAAAGGTGATAAAATAGAATTAGAGCCGGGCATAAAGCATCAACTTTTTGCCAAAAAGAATTCTATAATCACAGAAGTATCTACTACTGATTATGTAGAAGACTCATACAGGATCATAAAAGGAGATTAAATGAAAACTGTAGTAGTGACAGGATGTTGTGGATTCATCGGTAGATATGTGACCAAGGCTTGTTTGAATAAAGGTTGGAAAGTCTATGGTATTGATAAATTAACGTATGTTTCTCAAAAGCCAGTTTATTGCGGCAATCCAGACTTTCATTTTATTCAAGAAGATATTTGTAATCTCAAACGTTTACCTGATTGCGATTATGTGATTAATCTTGCTGCTGAATCTCACGTTGGAAACAGTATTGTTTCTAATCACGAGTTTGTTCATTCTAATGTCGAAGGTGTTCGAAATCTTCTAGAACTTATTCGAAGTAAACCAAAAAACGCATATGGAAAACCAGTGTTTATCCATTTCAGTACTGATGAAGTCTATGGAGATATTACAGAAGAAGAAGGAGCTTTCTATGAGAGAGATGTTCTTGATCCGAGTAGTCCATACTCAGCCTCCAAAGCAGCAGCAGATATGCTCGTAACAGCCTGGTCGCGCACGTATGGTATCAAATACAATATCATTCGCCCAACCAACAATTATGGTATTGGGCAATATCCAGAGAAGTTGATTCCATTGTCTGTGAAGTTATTACAAGCTGAAAAGAAGATTTGCCTTCACGACAAGGGCGAGCCAGTTAGAAGTTGGCTTCACGTAGAAGACACAGCAGCAGCAGTGATGTGCATCATAAAGAAAGGAAAGTTGAACGAGATCTACAACATCGGTGGTGTTGAACAGAAGAACAAAAATGTTGTTAAAAAAGTCATTGAAACGTATTATAGTATTTTTTCTAAAGAGGAAGTTGATTGGACAAAACACGTTAACTTAAACTTCGTAAGAAAAGGGCAAGATGTTCGATACGCTGTCGACGATAAAAAATTGAGAGCCCTTGGATGGTCTCCTAAGAAAGATTTTGATCATGAGCTGTTAGGGATTATACGTGACTGTCTTTATGACTTTAGGTGGTAATATGAAAAAAACAGTGGGAATAATCGGATATGGGTTTGTTGGAAAGGCTGTTGCTCAGTTGAGCGAAGTCTATGAAGTTAATATTTATGATCCGTTTATTGAAGAATATAGTAGCAACGAAAAGCACAATGCCGCTTATCTTAGTGACTTTGTGTTTGTTTGCGTTCCGACACCCACAAGCGAATTTGGCGACCTTGATGTGGAAATCGTTGATAGTTGTACACGAACTTGGCAATATCTCCGTCTCAAGCACGCGAACTACGATTCTATTTTGGTGATTAAATCTACCATCAATCCAGAAACAATTCAATGGCTGTCTGGAAAACACGAAGTTAATAGAATCGTTCATAACCCAGAGTTTTTAACTCAACGAACAGCGATGGAAGATTTCCGTAAACCTGTTGAAGTTATCGTTGGTGGTCTTGACGCAGCAATCAGTAAGAAGGTTATTGATCTATATAAAGGATATTACCCTTTGGGAGATGAAGAGCCGTTATATTACAATGTTGAGGCAAAATTGGCAGAACTAATAAAAATGGCTAGGAATTCTTTTTATGCCTTAAAGGTGTCGTATTTTAACGAAGTATATGAATTATGTAATAAGATGGATATTGACTATGAAACTTTCAGAAAAGTGTTCACTTTAGAAGAAAAACATCCTTGGATTGCAAAACAACATACACAAGTGCCCGGTCCAGATGGTAAGGTAGGTTTCGGCGGTGCCTGTTTACCGAAGGACTCAAAAGGTCTAGTTGAACTAGCAATGCATTATGATGTAAAAATGCAAACATTAGAAGCCGCAGTAAAGTCTAACAAAAGGAGAAGAGACAAATGAAATTTAGCTCACAAGCAATCGGCGCAGTAATGATGGCGCTCCAAAACAGCCTGCTTAACCAGACTGATATTGTTCCAACTTTCGAAGAGTGGAATCTTTACCTACAAGACGGAGAACTATATGTTGAGAATCCTCCGTCCGTAGAGATTGATAACGAAGATGAAGAGGAAGAGCAAGAGGAACTTCTTGATTTTCTTACAAATCCTGAAGTAGAAGTCGTCGAAGAGCTGTAATAGTGCCTCGTTACGAATACGAATGCCTTGATTGCAAAGAAAATGTAACCATAACACACAAGGTTGGTGCTTCCGTTCTTGATAACGGATGCCCAGCTTGTGGTTCGAATAGACAACTAGAGAGAGTATATTCTTTTTCTATTAAAAAGGCAACAGACTCTAAGGCAAAGCCAGGCAATGTGGTTAAAGCACATATCGAAGAAGCCAGAAAAGAACTTAAAGAAGAAAAAAAGATGCTAACTAAAAAGGATTTTGAAATATGAATAGTCTTACTATGGCAATAGTTGGTTCTTCTATTGTACTTAACTTAATTTGTTTGTGGTATATTGCATCGTTATTGAGAAAATATATTCCATTTTCGACAGATTTGGAAGATTTATTTGACAGACTTAGCGAATATGGTTTTCATATTAAGACAGTATCTGAAATGGAGTCTTTTTATGGAGACGAGATATTGATGAATCTCCTTAGACATTCCCGTTCTATTACTGAAGAAGTTAATGATTTTAGAAAAGCATACTCTATTGCAGATGAGACGGTAGATTTACTTGAAGAAGAAGGAGATGAAACAAATGAGTACCAAGAAGATGAACGACTCGAACAAGATACCATCGGAGTCGTTCACGGTCGAAAATAAAAAAAAGACCACCCCAGCAAAAAGAAGAAAACGTTCAAAAGGGCGTCAATATTTCACAAAAGTTCACGAAGATGCTATCGTGAAGTTTGCCAAATCTGATGATCCAGACGAACGCGAAGCACTTTATCGTGAACTTATCGGACCAACATTTAATGAGTTGGTTGATAAAATAGTTTTTACGTATAAGTTTACCAATCTTCCAAACATTGACATCTTGAAGAACGAGTGCAAGGTAGATCTTACAACTATCTTAGGAAAGTTTGATCCCAGTAAGGGCTCTAAGGCTTTCTCTTATTTTAGTGTTATTACAAAAAATTGGTTTATCCATAAGACAAAGAAAACAGCAAAACAAAAAGAAAGAGAAGTTTATCTGGAAGATGTTCAGCGTGAAGACGATTTTATTACATTGTCAGAGGAAAGTCCTTATTACGATGACAGAGAATACAGAGAGTTTTGGGTCAACTTAAGAGATGAGATTAAAGACTGGGAAAAAATGGAATTAAAAGAAAACGAGCAAAAAGTTCTCAAAGCTATTAACATTCTTTTCGACAACGCTGAAGATATTCCGATCTTTAATAAAAAAGCAGTTTATCTCTATTTAAGGGAGATTACGGGTTTAAATACTAAACAAATTGTGAACAACCTTAATAAATTAAGAGTTAAATATAGAACTTTTAAGAAAAAGTGGGATGAGGGCGAAGTGTGAGTAAAAAGATTAAAGATTTAATGGCTGCCGCCTTGCAAGCTATTGACGATGATAGGAGTGATGCTAAAAGTCTTCTTGGCGATATTTCAAAGCAAATAGGTTTGCAGCCAGATAGATACATTACGATGGGAATGACAGCAGCTAAATATCTTGAAGTGATGCAGCGCTCAAATGAACAGCGTGTTAAGCTGTTAGCTATTATGGCTAAGAATTCTGATGATGGCGACTTTGGTGAAGTAGACGATAAAGAAGTTGAAGAAATTTATGAACAGTTTGAAGACGAAGATTTAAGCTTGGGCAAGACGGAGACTGAGGATGGGGATTAAGTTATATCATTATGGTGACCTCAATCCAGCAACCCATCCGCAAACAGGTCGTTCACTTGATCCAGAATCTTTTTCTGGCATAGGCAACTTAGCTGAAGCAGTACGAAAAGTAAATCGTCCCGACTTTATTGAAAAATTAGGCTCACCTTTAAAGGGCATTATTATTCGTGTTGAAGGAAAAGGAACAGATTCAGATGAAGGTTTCGGCGCTCATACTTGGAACTCTGATAAAGTAAAGCCATTACTGTGGCGTTGTAAGGTTAGGATTCCTGAACTCCACGCCCACCTTCCCGTCCCTGAGACTTATGGTGAAGAGGGTCTTAACTCGGTTATGATTCTTTATCCTACCTTTCAAGCAAAAAATCAAGATGTTCCTCCTCCAGTTGTAGGTGAGATTTGTTATGTTGATTTCGGAGATAGGAAGAGATTTGAAGATCCGATTTACCTAGGGATGGTTAAGAGTGCCGGCGCACCCGTCGATGGCGCAGCAAGCACCGCTGATGAAAATACGAGCGCGTCTGAAGCTTTGAACGGTAATAGCAGTCCGCTAAATAGTGTTGCACCTTCTGGTGACCCTATCGGGCAAAGTGTTGAGCCAGAAGCAGACGATCAAGTTCCTCAAACAAGTGCGGATTATGAGCCAGAAGGTCAAGTCGGCGGTCCTCCTCCAGAGCTACCTCCATCAGAAACTATTGGCGATGAAGAAGCTTTCAAGAGAGGTAAAAGCATAGGAAAAGTACGCATAGCACAATGGCGAAATCAAAATGGGACTACTAAAAAGGTTGTTCTAGATATGATTTCAGAGCTAGAAAGTATGTCAAATGCTATGAAGGCAGATATTCAGCTTGAAATATATGTAAACTCAGGATTTAGGACGAATAGCGAACAACAAAGATTGTATAAAAAATACAAGAGCGGTAGAGGAAATAGAGCAGCCCGCCCTGGTTGGTCTAATCATCAAAGCGGACGAGCAATAGACCTTGCTGTTTGGGATGATTCAAGAAAAAAATACAAACGCCGACCTCTTTCAACTAATGCGATTGCAAGAGCGTGGTTAAACGATAACGCACAAAATTTTGGTTTTGTATGGCGCGAAGGTCGCCGCATCGGTGAGCCTTGGCACTGGAACTATGATGGTTCGATTGAAGGTTTGGAGTAATCCAAACCGAGGGTTTAAAAAGTGGTTAAAAAAGCGGTTGATCATTCTGGTGAAACAGAAGAACAAGCTAGAACTAGAAAGGCGCTCCCTGAAAATGTGGCAGTACACGTTAAGGGTTTTGCTGGTGGTGTATTACCAGAGCCCATCCCGACTTTCATTGCAACAGATAGTGAAAAAGTTATTGAAGGGGCAAATAATACTTTTATTGTTCTTGGGCGTGATCGCCCCGGAAGTAGAGTAAGTGGCTACGGTGGCATTGGAGACACACAAGCAGGAGCTATTGACTTAGTGGTTGGTCGCTTAGGACCAGCTGTAGCTGCTGGGGTAGGCGCCGACAATGATTTTACTAGAGATTCTGCCCGCATCTATATTAGCCAAAAATCTGACATAGATGAAAACTTTCAAATAGCCAAAGGAAGTGTTGGTTCTTCTGTTGCTAAATCAGGTATTGCAATCAAAGCTGACGCAGTTAGGGTTATAGCGAGGGAAGGCATCAAGCTTGTTACTGGGACTGATAGAGAAAACTCTAAAGGAGGTTCGGTAGATTCTGTCGCAGGAATCGATCTGATTGCAGGAAACGACGGTCAAATAGCAAAGAAAGCAGGAGATTCAGGACTCCAAGCAATAGTCAAATCAAAGAATACTGAAGAGGCTTTGGAGAAAATATTGAAACTTATTTCCAGTCTTGGTGGTATTATGTCAGCTTTTTTGCAAGCACAAATGAAGTTTAATTCTACTCTTGGAACTCACTTTCACACTTCACCATTTTATGGCATTTCTACTACCCCTTCTTCTACTGCTTCAGAGGCAGCCTCAACTGCTCAAATCAATCTAATGAATGATTGTATTTCTGGATTGCAAAAACATAAGCTAAACATTTCTAGCGCTAGGAATACTTACCTCAAGTCACACGGTAAGAAATATATCGGTAGTCGCTTCAATATGGTGAATTAACGTGCCTACACTTCCAAAATTTGTAATACATCTTGATAGATTAACCGATGATGTTAATAGACTCTCTTTGTTGATGAATAAGTTTGCATCAGAGATATCATCAGCTGGCTTCTATACGCCTGGCTTCAACTTCTCGATTCAATCAGCTGCTCTTCGGGTATTTCCTGGTGAGTTAGCTTTTTTGATTGAAAAAATGGTTGACGAAACAAGTGATGTGGATATTTTTGGAAATACTTTCCAAGGATATGAATCTTATCAATTTGTTGAGATTGTAGTAGATTCTAGTTTTAAAACATTAACAGCTATACGCCTTCTCGGCAACACTGAAGAGGAAAGTGAAAAGCAAATACGCTTTGCTTTATTTGATGTTCCAAACACTCTGTTCACTCCTACTACGATTAATACCGTCTCAGATATTAGAGAGATTTCAGATGGCATAACAGAATTCTTTGGAGGCACTAATGCGCCCGCTGCACGTTGTGGACAAGACAATAACAGTTTAGAAAATATTGTCGGCAGTTTAGCTGAAAATGTTTTTCCAGAATCAACAGTGCGTTCTGATATGACGTGGAGTGGATATCTTGAACAGTATGTGGTTCCTAAAGTAAAAACTCAACCTAAACCTTCTACTGGTCTTTCGAGAGACGAATTGAAAGGATTGTTGAACAAATATGAATCAACTTCAATTAAGACAGAGGCAGACAGGCTAGCAGAAGAAGCAGAATGGTCAAGTGTTGCTTTTAAAGGTAGAGTAACAGCTTCACGCCAAAACGCTGTAGATATTGTTAATGCTTCTGCTGAGATTTTAGCTGATCCAGAAGGACTTTCAGCAAAGATTCAAACTCTTGGCGATGCATATTCTCAAATATTAGATAAAGTTTCTCTAGGGTGTTTGATTAAGTCTGCTATGGAATGTATTATTCCTCCTTTAACCTGTAAAGAAATACTTCACGGCTTGAGCATTGAAAATATTGAAGAGAAAATATCCCTCGCTTTTCCAAACATTCCTCGGCTTGCTGATAGGATAAAAGAAGAATCTATTAAGGCTAAAGCAGAAAATCCAGATGCGACGGCAGCTGCCGATGCTTTTCTTAATAGTATTGAGACTTTTGTTGATTTAGAAGCTATTTGCGATGCTGTAAGCTTTGCTGCCGGTGGTGGCTTCCAGATACCTACTATCGAACTTCCAGAAGTAGATATCGTTGATTTATTTGGTAGCGTTGAGATTGCCATCGAAGACGCTATTATGACTGCTTTAACAACGGCTATTGTTGAGATGATTACTGGCGTGTTGGACGATTTGTTGTCTTGCGATAATTTAGATGCTTTTGTCGCAGGCGCCATTAACGGTGAAATCCCAACAGATACTGCTCTTGGTTCTGATTTGAATAAATTGTTTTCTGAACCTACATCATTGGTTGATCCTGAGGTTGGCGCAATCGCTTCTAGTCTTGCAGGTCGATGGGAAAACTTTGTCAACAAAGTTGATGGTCTTTTGGAAAACTCTGTAAAAGTTGAGATTGACGCAGGCGCTGACATCCTTGGAGATGTAGTCCAACTACGTGCCCAAATAGATGCCGCAGGCGGTCTGGAAGGCTTACAGGAAGCCATAGAGGGTAACATAGGTAAGGCTGCGTCTCGCGCTGCATTTGAAAGTTTCTTTCAAGGGCATATTGATTTAACTAAGCTGTTGAGATTTAGTGGCGACGAAAATGCAGATGTATTAAACTTTCTTGTTGCAGAAATAGGACAGTTTGAAATCAGCGCAGATAAAAACAGCTTTACGCTTGATCGAATCAATGGCGAACAAACGATGGTTATTTTTAGTGCTTTGGCAAATGCACCAGCTTCTAATCTTAATGTCAACGGCAGAGATTTAGCCAACTCTATTGGTCTTTTGTTGGACGATGTTGCAGCTATTTTATCGCCAGGAGATGTTTTAAACCTTCTTGCAGGTACTCCAAAAAAGAAAACAGTTGAAGTAATCATTGAACTTATTAAGATTAGTTATGAGCAGATTTCTTTTATAAACAAGCCAGATGAAATCATCACCCTGTTTAAGACGTTGGGCGATCTTACTGGAACTTCCAATATAAAAGATGGTGTTATCTTAGCATCAAATGTGCGCAGAACAAGAAATATCCCAAGAAAGTTTTGTCCCGAAGATGACGAAGCTATAGTCCTTCAAGAAGAAATTCTTACTAGAAGCTTTCCACCTGAAGAAGTGCGAACCATTATTGATGAAATCATTGAAAAACGTCGCCTGCGCTATAATGATCTCGGTGATATTTTGGTTCGTCTTGACCAAGACGATTTTTCTCCAACCGAAGTCTTAGAGCCGATTATTTGTGGTTTAAATCCAGATGGCTCTCGTCCTCCTGTGGTTGATGATGCACTTGACATTACCATAAACACTATGTTTGAACCAACAAAAATGGCATTTGATAGAGAGATACCAAGATATCCCGACGCCTTGTCTTCTGAGGACAAAGTGACAAGAACTATTCCAAGAACTATTAGGCGTTCTGGCAATAGACCTGTCTTCGGAGCTGGCGCAGGGAGTCTATTTGGTTCATTTAATGATTTCATTGGAAACCTTGGTCTTGAAAGTCCTTTTGGAGAAAACGGAGAAATAGAAGAAGAAGTGGCTAATCCAGAATGGGTGAAGTTAGTATCAGACGGGATGATTCCGCCAGAAGACGATCCAGGTACTCCTTCTGATCCTTTGGGACCATATACAGCTGGACCACCTATCCAAGTTCAGGATGTTGTTAAGCGAGTTGGTTCCAACTTTAAGAGAAGCTTCCAGTTTGAAGACGCAGTAGAACTACAACAAGCTGATGTAAACTCGTTTGTGGTTCAAATTAAAGGTTCGCTTCCAGTTCAATCACCAGTTCAGGATTTCTCACCTTATCCTGCCCCTTCTCCAGAATGGGTTATTTCTTACAAAGAACGAGAGCAAACTTTAAGCTTATCTCTTTCTGCAAACGGTTCACTTTATTCGACGAGATTTGGTCGCGTCCAATTTTCAGAAAACTTTTATTTCGGTGAAGATTTTAGCAGAGAGTTGTCTCCAGATGTCCGAGAGCGCAGTGAAGAATTAAACTCTTCTATCAATGGGAATAGTTCTAAACCAGACGTATTTGTTGGCTTAATGCAAGAAAAACTTCGACCCGCTGTTAAGACTAGCGAAATAGAAAACTTCAACAATTGGTCTAAATCATTTTTCAACGATCGATATGAAGAGTTCGTTAAAAGCTTTATGTCCAATGCTGGCAGAAGAGTGGCAAACAATAGGTTGTTGAAGAAGATCCCTAATCGCACTTTAGACAACTTGGGACCAGGAACATCTGAGTTTAGTTCAAAAGAGCAAGCCGAAACACTAATCATCAACTTGATTAATTTTTCCGCAACCCCAACAGATGAACAAAAAAGGTGTAAAGCTGACCCTCACTTGCTAGATTTAGAATTCATTAAATCTGTTGTGAAAGATGAATACGACAAAGATTGTGAAACAGAAAATAATAACAATGGAATTAGCCGCGCACGCGGACCCATTAACTCTTCTGGTTATGTTGGCGTAGTTTTAACTATTATTCGCTTGTATGTTATCGAATATGTGATGCGCGGCTTGTTTGTTTTTGATGAATATGGTTATAAAACTGACTTTGCCAACGATCAGCTGTTGATTAGTTACATTGCTTTTAGGTTAAAGAGGGATATTGGCAGACAGGGCGAACTAGCTCCAGGTGTCAGATATTATGATGCTTTTGAAACAGAAATGAAGATTGTTTACGATAAGCTCGTTACGAACAAAGAGTTTGATATCCCCAATGAACCACTTCCAGAGCCAAGTGCTGATGGTGTTCCTTCTGAGCTTAAGGTGCTCGTTAGAGAACAGCTAAAGTCTGTTCTTGAAAAAGTGGGAGACATTATTGGAATAAACCCTAAAAATGTTGGTAATAATCTCGTTCAAGATTTGGTAAGCAATATTCCTGTTTTAGATACTTATTCTGATTTTGAAGCCGATTCAGGTTTTACATCTTTTAACTCAAGAATGGATTCATTGTTTGAGCCAATAAAGAAAGACAGTATTCCATTCCCGCCTTCACCTCTTGAGCCAGAGTCAATCGTTATTGAAAGTGATGAGGGAAAATACATTGTTGAAAGATATGTGAGAGTGACCCTATCTTCAGATGTTTCAGTAGCACAAGAACAAGGCGCGAACGGCTTGCACGGAGTAGTTAATCTGCAAAACTGGGAAGAATTTATTGACAACAATCCATCAATAAAAGAAGAGAATATTTCCGATCTTTGGGAAGAGCCTTGGAGATACGGATACAGAATGGTTTTTGTTTCTCCCACTCTTGAGGATTCGAGAACTAAAGAGCAGCTAAACAATGTGGGAAAAAGTTTTGTTCTATCTGGTGGCAATAAAGTTGAGTTGAAAAGTTCACTTTCTGACGTTGAAAAAGCATTTCACGTCTTGGAAAAAGAAGAAAAAGAGGTGGAAGATTCTACTATAATTCCTCCTGCAACTTTCAAACAATTTAATACAGTTCCAATTTCTCAAGTCGAGATTCCTATTGATGATTTCGGTAAAGTTGGTGAAGCAGAAGGAAAGATTAAGAGCCTCTTTCAGGAAAAATATGCCCCTTCTCTTATTAAAGATTTAGCTAATAGTTTAGATTCGCGCACATTGTTCGACTATTGTTTCTTGTCTAAGAGATTGGTAACCTTTATGTTGATTCAAAGTTCTATGGTTCTTAATAGCGAAGATATGAAATTCTTATTTGAAGGAACTAAAATTGAACTTAAGAGACTGTTCAATGCTCTTCGCAATATGGGAGATTATACAAGTCGCAATGAAGAACAGCTTCTAAACGGAGTTCCTGGTAATGCAGGTGCATATAAAGCAGACTTTGATCAAATCGGAAGCCCATCGGGTCCACGAGGACCAGACGCTTTTTATCTTGCTTCTATCACGCCTATCTTGATTATTCGTGGTCTTGCAGAAATGTCTGACCCTAACATTGCAGTCACAGCAAAGGTAGTCGCCGCTGGCAATTCGGGATATTTGATTCCTAAATTTGTACGTAATGGTGACGGTACGATTAAGCTATCTGGCACTGAAGAGGAACCAGGTCAGCCAGTTATTCAATATTCGCCTATTGGTGTTGTGGCTCCAGATGAATTTGAGTGTATTGTGAGAGGCTCCGACGAAGAGTTGCCAGATTTTGTTGAAAATGGCACTTTGGTTGATTGGAAATCACCTGATGTTCCTATTATTCCGGGTCTTCCACCTTTGGAACTTCCAGATTTGGGGCAGCCGTTATTTATTCCACGCGGTCCAGCTGGTCCTAATGGTATCCCACTGATTTATGGTCTGGACAGAAGTCCTAGTGCTGAAGATCCTAACGCTATTGTGGCAAGTTTGCCAGAGTTCCCTGGCGAGTCTGTTAACCTTCCATACGGCTTAGTGTCGATGGCTTTGCTTCCACTTCAGTTATTTTTCCCAATGCTTGGTCCATTTACGGGTCCTCCTTATAATATGCTTATTGCTTTGGGGCTCGATTTCCTTCGATTAGAACCTTTGATTTATCAACTACCAAATTACAAATTTGCTTTTGAGAAAACAGATGTTGCCGAAGAGCTTTTGGCTGCTGAAGGTATTGATTTGAGTGGCGGAAGCAAGGTTAAATGTAAGGATGGTACTAATCCACCAACTTCAGAACCAGAAGTTCTTCCACCAGATCCGAATCTGCCTCCACGAAGTGATAATTGTTAGTTGTGATATATACTTAAGGAGCAAACTATGTCTGGATTAACACCAAAACTACCACTCTCATTTGGCGACAAGCCAAGCTATCAATCTATTGACACTACTAAGGAATTGGTCAAACAAAATCTGAAAAATCTTTGTTTGACTGTTCCAGGCGAACGATTAATGGACGCAGATTTTGGAGTTGGAATAAAGACTTTTCTTTTTGAGCAAAGTGTAGCATCAGTTTATGGCGATATATCTGCAAAAATTGAAGAACAAGTTAACATTTATATGCCTTTTGTCGATATAGACGAGATTGTTATTACTCCAGATTCTGATGATGAAGGGATAATCTATGTGCAGGTACAATATTTTATTGTCCCCACTTCAGAAGAAGATATTCTTAATCTGTCTGTTAATAGATAACTACTTACCTGAAAGAAGGAAAATCAAAGATGACGCGCAAAAACATATTTATCAACTATTCTGGTAGAGATTTCGAATCCATCAAGGCTTCTTTGGTAGAGCACGCCAAGAGGTATTATGCAGATACGTTTAAGGACTTTAATGAAGCTGGCTTTGGTGCTCTTGCGTTGGATACTGTTGCTTACACAGGCGACATTCTCTCCTTTTATTTAGATTATCAAGCTAATGAATCATTTCTTGACTCTTCTAACGAATATGACAATATACTTAGACATGCCAAACCTTTGGGATTTAGACTTCAAGAAAATCCTTCATCTCACGGTATTGCAACATTCTTTATTTTGGCACCAGCAAACTCTGTTGGTTTGGGACCAGATACTAGATATCTCCCTATTCTAAAGAGAAACAGCACAATTTCAGCAAAAAATGGAAATAACTTTACATTAATTGAAGATGTTCATTTTGATAATCCTGACAATGAAATAGTAGTAGGTCGTGTCGACGCTGATACAGGGTTGCCAACTTATTATGCGGTGCGAGCTTATGGGCGAGTAGTTTCTGGTAGACTAGAAGAAGCATTGATTACAGTCGGAGATTATCAGAGATTTTTAAAAGTATTGGTTGATGTAGGAAACGTAGCCGAAGTTATTCTCGTTGAAGATGCAGAAGGCAACGAATATTATCAAGTAGATTATCTTTCTCAAGATGTCGTCTATCGCCCTGTGTTGAATCGCTCAAGCACTAGCCAACAAGCGCCAGATATCTTAAAGCCTTTTATTGTTCCCCGCCGTTTCGTTGTGGACAATCTACAAGGACAAACATATCTTCAATTTGGTCACGGCGCAGATGATTCTGACAGAACTTCAGAAAGAATCGTAGACCCAAGCCGAGTAGTGCTGAATGTTCACGGTAGAACTAGTATTTCTGATACATCATTTGATCCTTCCAACTTAATTAAGACTGATAAGTTTGGAGTTGTACCCTCTAGCACTACTTTGAGAGTGATCGTGAGAGCCAACACTATCGACGATGTTAACGCAGCAGCAGACACGGTAACAGGAATACTTTCTGCTGACTTTGATTTTGATGATATTTCCACACTTGATAGCTCGTTGGTGAACTCAGTAAAAGCTTCAATCGAAGTTACCAATGAAGAACCTATTGTTGGGGATGTTTCATTGCCGAATGCAGAAGAATTAAAGATTCGTGTTTTCAACTCTTTTGCTGCTCAAAACCGAGCTGTCACCCTTCAGGATTACGCAGCTTTGACATACAAGATGCCTGCCGAGTTTGGCGCTGTAAAGCGCGTAAATGTTGTAAGAGACCCAGACTCTTTTAAGAGGAATCTAAATCTATATGTTGTTTCTGAAAACCAAGATGGGACATTAGCTGAAACTTCCTCAACAATCAAAGAGAACTTAAAAGTTTGGCTAAACAAGAATAGAATGATCAATGATACAATTGACATTTTGGATGCTAGAATTGTGAATATTGGAGTAAACTACAAAGTGATTGGAGATTTGGAGAGAGACAAATACGACATTCTAGCTGATGCCAACTTTGCAATAGCTACCCTACTTAACGAGGTTAAGGATATTGGAGAATCCTTCTTTATCACAGACATTTATGATGCTTTGAAAAGGGTTACAGGTGTTGTAGACGTTACAAACGTTAAAGTCTTTCAGAAGGTAGGTGGTGTTTATTCCGACATTCGTTTCAATATAAACGAACAAACATCTTCAGACGGTCGCTTCATTAAAGCGCCACAAAACGTGATTTTCGAAGTGAAATACGTCAAAGACGACATTAAGGGAGCAATTAGATAATGGGAATCAAGAGGTTCGTAGCAGACAAAGACGCAACTATTACAGATGCATTTAAGGAAAATCTTACCACTAGAGCTTCAGAAGCCAATATGGGCGCCAGTGATGTGCTTGAAGTGTTTTCTATCTTTGGACAAGCCGAATCTACTCCTACGACACTCGGTGATGACACTTACGATCTTGAAAATAGATTTGAGTCAAGTTCATCTGGGTTCGGTGCAAATATCAGTAGATTTGATGATAAAGTGTTTGTTACATCGGCGGAAACTATTTTTTCCCGTTCTCAAGCCGGAGCCGTGTATATTTACAATAGTAGTAGCACTGGTTGGGAATTTGAACAGAAAATTACCTCTTCCACTCCAGAAGTGAACGCTAGGTTCGGCGAAAAAACTCAAGGTTATGAAGGTCATGTGTTGGTTTCTAGTGCTTTTACGACTGCCGTTGATGGTACAGGATCAGTTGAGGATTTTGCTAGCGGTAGTAATGGTTGGGTTTCCACACAAAAGTTTAGTGGCTCTGCCTTGACGGCATCTTCTTCGCATTTCGGTGCTTCTATGGATTTAGAATCAACAACTATGAAACTGTTAGTTGGAGGCTACGGTTCTGATAGAGCTTTTGTATTCAAAAGCGGTAGTGCTGGCTGGACTGAAGAAGCTGCTCTATCTGGTTCTTTGGTGGCTGGTCCTTTGGCTTTTGGTTTTAATCTTGCTATTAGTGGCGCATACGCTGCAATCGGGTCTGGTTTTGATAATAAGTATTTTGCTTATGCTGGAGCTGGCTATGTTTTTAAGAGTGGCAGCACTGGTTGGCTTGAAGAAGCCCATATTACAAGTTCAGACTTGGCGGCATATGATTATTTCGGTGCTGGAATTGATATAGACAAGGGCAAAATAGTTATTACTTCTTTTGGAGACGCCTCCGCCGCTGGCGCTGCATATATTTTTAACAGCAGCAGCACCGGTTGGACCCAAGAAGAAAAATTAGTTGCAGATGTAAGTTTTGCTGGGCTTGAGTTTGGTATAGAAGCACAGATAAAAGACAATCGTGCTTTCATTGGTTCAAGAGATTCTAGTGGTGGACTCTATGTTTTTGATAGCGGTAGTTCTGGTTGGACACAAACATTTTTCTTAACTGCTTCAACATCTACTTATGCTGCTAAAATTATTTCTTACGGAGATAACATTCTAGCCTCTGGCGCTCCCAGCGGCGCCGATATATGGACTTTTAGCCCATTCAGGACTAATCCTGATGCTGTTGAAGCATCCAGAGCATTGTTGCAATTTCCAATAGATAATATTGTAACCGATAGAGCAGCAAATACCATTCCTGCTAGTGGTAGTGTTAGTTTTTATCTCAATTTGAGTAACGCTGCTCATGGCGAGACTACACCTAAAGATTTTGAACTTGTAGTTGCTCCTATGGCAGAAGCTTGGACTGAAGGGTTCGGTTTGGATATGGAAAAATATAAAGATACTGGTCCTGTCAATTGGATATCAGCTTCAGCAACAACGGTATGGAACAATCCAGGCGGCGACTTCTATTCTTCTCCCGTTTATACTTCAAGTTTTAACCAAGGAGATGAAGATTTGAATGTTGATATTACTCCTTTGGTAGAATCTTGGATTGATGGAACAGTGGTGAACAATGGGATTGTAGTTAAACTTACTCCAACTTTTGAAAGTAGTTCTACTGATTCGTTTTACACGAAACGATTCTTTGGACGCCGAAGTGAGCATTTCTTTAAACTTCCTTGGATTGAGGCACGCTTCGATGACTCAATAAAAGACAATAGAAATAGCTTCTATGTGAGCAGTTCTTTTGTTCCTGCCGCAGACAATTTGATGAAGTTGTTCCTTTACAACAGAACAAGAAAAGGATTGAAAAACATTCCAGCGGTCGGAACTGGTTCAATTTATGTAAGTTTGTTCTCAGGAACTCTTGCACCAACTGGTTCTGAGTTGACACTTTCTACGGGCGCGACATCTGTTACTGGTGGTTATAGCGAGGCAGGCATTTATTCGGCTTCAGTTGCAATTGACACGCAACACAAGTGGCTTTTCGATGTTTGGCACAACAATTTGACTGGTGCATCCAGGGTTGAATACTTCACGGGCAGTGTTATTAATACTATTCAATTTAGTGGCTCTAGCCAATTTGAGATTGATGATTATGCTCTTAATATTACTAATATGAAGCCTCAATATTCAACAACCGAAACAGCAAGGTTTAGGGTTTTCACAAGGCTCAAGAACTGGAGTCCCACCATTTACAACTTGGCGGTTGCAGACATTGAAAATGAAACTATTGAGGATGCTTATTATAAGATCTTCAGAGTGACTGATGATTTTGATGTCATTCCTTACGGAACTGGTAGTGACAATCATACTCTTCTTTCATATGATAAAGAAGGTAACTATTTTGATATTGATATGTCTACGTTTGAGCGAGATTATCAGTATGGAATCCAGTTTGTTTTCAAACTTGAGGATAAATATTACGAGCAAGAAGAAGTGTTTAAATTTAGGGTGAAGTAAAATGGCAATCAAAGACCTTTTTGGTAAAAAGTCACAAAAATTAGTATCAGCTACAACGATTACAAATCTCGCAGACGAAACAGAGTCTGAAGATTATGTTAAAGCTAACATCGTAGATAAAGAACGATTCGTTCCTGATGTTGATTTCTCAGATCCTAACAATTTCGCTCGTTTTGCATCCGCTTCGAAGTATTACGAGGACGCAATCAACTTAATTCAGAGAACCTACCCTTATGATGGTTCTTTGGCTGAAAAACTTAACTTTCATAACGATGCAGTTGATTTTCAAAACTATGTTTTCGACAATGATTATCCAAGAACCAATGGATTCGTCATTATGGGACAAAACTATGGCAGTGTTACTTCAGCTTCTCACGGGTATGATGCGCCAGCCTCTAAAGAGTACATCTTTTTCAAGGGTGGACCAAACGCTGCTGTCAGTGCGTCGACAAAAGCACTTAAAACTCTTTTTGCTGAATCTAATATCTACAAAGACAGCGATGATAGAGTTTCGAATCTAGAGTTAAACGGAACTGGTGGAACAACAGTTGAGTTTTGGCTGCGAAAAAACGACTTTTCCGGCTCTGAAAAACAAGTAATCTTTGATCTTTGGAATAGTAGTTCATATGGTACTACCGATTACGGTCGTTTTAGGGTTGAAGTGTCTGGTACTAATCAGTTCTGTGTAGAATATAGTTCTGGCTCTGACGGAGTTTTGTATACTCAATTGGGTCAAAATTTAGATATTACTGGCTCTGGGTGGCAACATTATGCTATCTCGACAATCAATACAGGAAGCGCATTGTCGCTCAAGTTGTTTGTGTCAGGAACACTCAATGACTCCATTTCAACTGGTTCTTCTACTGGGCTTGTAACTGGCTCAATGCTTGGTTGGATTGGTTCGTTGGGTACGCCTGTTTATGGCGATCGTGGGGTCGAAGGAGATGCTAAACTATCAGGTTCTATTGATGAGTTTAGATATTGGAAGTCAAAGAGAACAGACAAAAAACTTCAACGCTACTGGTTTAGACAAGTTGGCGGTGGTACGAACACAGACGATGCCAACATAGATCTCGGCGTATACTTTAAGTTCAACGAAGGCATTGTTGATACAAGTTCAGTAAACTCAACCGATAAAGTTGTTTTAGATTATTCCGGTCGTATTTCAAATGGTTATTGGACTGGATATGGAGCATCTTCTAGAAATACAGGCTCAGCTATGACTGCTGCAAGTGCTTCTTTGTTTGAGTTTCAAGATCCTATTATCAACTCAAATCATCCTGATTTAATTTCTCTTCGTTCTACCAAGGCGCTGACAGGAAGTCTTCACGATCAGGAAAATACTTCACTTATTTATGATTCTTTTCCTTCTTGGATGACCGAGGAAGATGAAGTTTCAGGAGAGTCTCTTAAAGATTTGATGCAGATTGCTGGAGAGTTTTTTGATGATATGTACCTCAAGATTGAAGCATTACCAACCATTAGAGACGCTGTATATCGCACAGGTAAGCCACTTCCTTTTGCTTCACGATTGTTAGAATCGGTAGGGTTTACGGCTCCAGAGATTTTCACAAAAGCTTCTATCCTTGAAGAGATTCTCTCAACAGACAATGAACGTGAGTTTGAAGAAAAGATTCACAATATCAAGAATCACATTTATCAAAACATTTACAATAACTTGATTTATATCTATCGTTCAAAAGGAACTGAGAAATCGATTAGAAACTTGATTAGATGTTTTGGCGTAGATGATGAGTTGATTAAGATTAATCTTTATGCTGATGGTGTAGATTACAAGTTTGAAGATAGCTATCGCTATACAAGTGTCAAAAAGAACTTTATCGATTTTAATCACACTGATAGATTTGATGCTAATGTGTATCAGATGACTGCTAGCGCCAATGACAATAGTGTTTCTCACCTTTCGGGAGCTATTGGCTCTGGCTTGCTGGGAACCACTTTTGAATGCGAAGCTATTTTCCCTAAAAAGTTTGAAAAGTCTAGTGCTCTATTCTTTAGAACTGATTTTGTATCTGCTTCTTTGTTCGGGATGCACGAAGCCGACGCTACTGTGACATCGAGTACAGTCTTTTTCGGTTCGGATAGAGCAGAAATGAGTGTTTTTGCTATTAGACCAGAAGAAGAATCAAAAGACGCTTATTTTATGTTAACCTCTTCATATCTTGGGGTCGAACTAACAAGCAGCACTTTCAGAGATGTCTATGATAATGAAAAGTGGAACTTTGGTGTTCGCTTTAAGCACGAAAAATTCCCTATTACTGATTCAGTTGTTGGTAGCTCTACGGGAGATTATAACCTTGAATTTTTTGGTGTCAATACGGTTCTAGACGTTATTCAAAATGAATTTCTCGTAACTGCTAGTGTCACTGCTTCTTTGGCAGAGGGTCATTTTACGGCAGCCAAACGAGTTTATATTGGTGCTCATCGCCAAGATATGACAGGTTCTGTCTTGACCGGCGCAGGAGCTAATAACGAGCATTTTTGCGATGCTAAGATTTCTGGAGTGAGATATTGGCTTTCTACACTTAGCGATGACATTATTAAAGAGCACGCAAAAGACCCAACAAACTTCGGCGCCGAACATCCCTATAGAAATGTAGAAGGTCATCTTGCTGGCACTATTAGCGCTTCATTCGTTCCTCAAATGGAGACGCTTGCACTTCATTGGGACTTCGACACTGTTTCAGGTACAGACAATGGAACAGGCACTGGTCCTTCTAACACCTCGGACGCTGGCTTTCAAGTAGAAGATTATTCTTCTGGCTCTACTGCGTTGTCTAATCGCTGGGAGTATGTCGGCGCTATTGCTAGCAGTCAGCATACTGGTCGTGGGAACTTCTTTTTGAGAAATCAGACAAACGCAGTTCAGAGAGAATATGTTTTTGCAGCTAGAAAAAGGTTGCCAGAGACCTTAAACAGTGATGATTTGATTGAAGTACGAAGTCAGGATGACGAATCTTATACTCGTGAAACTAGACCTGTAAATCACTATTTTGCTATTGAAAAAAGTATGTATCAGAACATTTCTGAGGAAATGATTAAGTTCTTTGGAACAGTAACTGATTTCAACAATTTGATTGGTGATCCTATCAATCGCTATCGTCAAAGATATAATGACCTCGACAAGCTTAGGACACTTTTCTTTGATAGGATTGAAAATACGCCAGATTTAGAGAGATTTGTTGATTTTTACAAATGGATCGATAACGCCATTACTCAAATGACTTTACAACTTATTCCTGCCTCGGCTAACTTTTCGAATGAAATGAGCACGGTAGTTGAGAGTCACGTTCTTGAAAGAAATAAATATTGGAACAAGTTGCCATCTCTTGAGCTGAAGCAAGAACCTCCTACTGCTGTAGCTCAGAGTATCGGTAGCCATAAATACAATTGGAAATACGGTCATGCGCCTTTGACTTTGGTAGAAAGTGATAACTGTTTGTGGTGGAGCAAAAAAGCGGAAAGAGATACGAGAACCGGACTTGATCTTAACACTGAAAGACAACTAATCCACTCAGCATCTCTAAGTACTCTTAACAGACGCTTCACTCAAGTGTATGATCTGGGGACGGATGCAGTAGTTATTGTAGATAAGAGACCAAAAAATGCTTCTATTGTAAAGCAAATAGGTAGATTTGGAACTTCTGGATACTTATTGATTGAAGCGGAAGATATCACAACTTTAGATTGTGACGACAAATAAGGTATAAATGACACAAATATTTGAAACCAAGCACAAAATGCCTTTTGGTGTTGTTAGTTCCTCTGTAAGCACTGGAGCTGATGCTGCCATTTCATCGAGTTTTAAAGCTAATGTAACGATTGCTAACTTGCACGGAGATAACTATGCGACTTTTGAAGACTCTCCTGCACAAGGTCCGTTTACTGAAGCGCACGTTGGAGGAAACCAACACCGTCACGTTAGCTTAAATACAGGAAGCGATACGGTAGCTGATAGACCAGAAGCATTTCTTATTAACTTAGAAACTGCTGGCGAGCTTCGTGTTTATGGACCAGATTCTGTCAATGTCGATCATCCACGAGCTTCTATGTTGAGAGGCAATTCAGCTAAAAGACCTGTCAATATTTCTAACATTAGACACACTACTAGTTCAGTCGTATTGGGCAACTTCCAGCACGATTATGAGATTGTGCAAACTTCTGGAAGAAGAATCAATAATAGGTTCTTGACTAAAGCTGGTGATATTCCCATCACCTCATCGTTCTCTACATTTGTAACAAACTTGTCTGAATATAGCTTGCCAGATAGAGACAACACTGGTTCTAACAAATATATCTTTGTCGAAAGATTCAATGCTCCAGGCGGAACTGACGTAAGTTCACGTGGTGTTCTCGACGTAGAGGCGGAAGAGATTGCACCCAATAATGCTCTCCCTTTCAGAAACTACCTTGTTAGATCGCCTCTGAGGGGATTCTTTAAACAACACTCAGGACCATTCGGTTTCTCAACTTTGACAGCTGATACAGGAAGTCATTATACAGACGACCCGTCAGCTTCGTATCATAAGGTGAATCGCAATGCTTTGGCACGACCTGAAACTTCAACAAAAGAAGGTGGAACAACATATAAGACAGAATATGACAACTGGTTCATTCAACATTCTATTCCTCGCTCAGACCTTCAATATGCTTGGATTTCAGCTTCAGCGATTACTGCAACTCGTGATTTAGCTGGTTATCAAAGAAGTGGTTCACATACTAATAAGGGTGGTGCATTTACTGATATCACATTTGTATCTAGTAGTGAAACTTCTATTCTAGGAACTCTTGTTGAGCATATCGGAATTAATCCACCTGATAAGTCAGGTGTTTATATTTCACCATTTAAGAACACTCTCTTTAGAGACAAAAGAGTTCTGGAGCTTGACGGTACCACAGAAGCCGCGCTGGGAGGAAATCAGCATGTCCACGGTATCGATTTGGGTCCTAATCACGGAAGATGGGATATTCTTTACAAAAGTGGCAAATTCTCAGCAGTTGCTTGGATTAAAGTAGGACTTCACGCCGATGCCAATCCATCAATCTTTGCTGACTCTACTAGTTTTATTGATTTTCAAATCAATAGTGGTGCTTTCGGTGATGATGAGCTGAGTCTTCGTGTCACGCAGCCAGATTATTCTATTGAAGGAGTTTGGACTACTGTAAAATCAGATTTAAGTTCTTCAATCGCTGGTGGAAATAATGCTTGGACAATGGTTGGAGTTACTTATGATTCTAACAAAAAAAGTAATGTGCCATCGATTTATGTTGATGGGGTGTTGCAAAAAATCGTAACCAATCAAGTTCCTAACGGAACTGGTTTTCGAGATGGGATAGCTCTTGGTTATGATTTCTTGAACTTTAGATTTGGTTATAATGGATATAATGCCATAGGAAATCCTTTTAGCGGTTCGATGGCAGAAATGAGTGTGTGGGATGATGTCCTTACAACAAAAGAAATGGAAATTTTGTTCAAGGCAACAAAGAACGATAATGCTGCTCCAAAACAGTATGATGAACATCAAATTGATAAACAATATTCTTCTATGAGGGACAAAATTGTTGCTTGGTACTCAGGGCACGGCGAAGGAATAGGTAGTGTTTTTAACGATCGATATCTCACTAACTATCCGACCGGAAATGTCCTTCTTGACGTTGCTGGGAAAAACAACTTTCACGGAGTAGTGGGAAATGGCGTAACTCGCCCTTCAACCTCTGCACCTGGCTCATTCTCGTCCTGGGGTAATAGTGCTGGTGGCTATTCATCTTGGAAACA
>Ga0114934_10000626_pt1 | contig 22474 bp, 7 predicted proteins | sample 4SBtaG_2_FD_99695 | JGI IMG/M metagenome (GOLD analysis project Ga0114934, IMG submission 99695) | Deep subsurface microbial communities from Kolumbo volcano to uncover new lineages of life (NeLLi) - 4SBTROV10_white metaG | ecosystem: Environmental > Aquatic > Marine > Volcanic ...
ACGGTAAAGCCCTTGCCATTTGCTAGTAGTTATGGTCATTATATTCATAAAATATTTCGTTAATGACTGTGATCTTCCTACAGAGGACTTTCACCTCATTAGTTCATGCCCATGCTGGGCGTACACCAATAGCTCCACCGGACTCGTTTTACTGTCGCGGCTTTTGCAAAAAGAGCCTGCAAAAGCACGCACCAGCCAAACTCGCAGGTGAGCAATGCGTTGGGCAGAGGAATTAAATGAAGATCTATCCATCCATCACTAAGCCCATTCTCTTAATCGCCGTAGCGCTGACCCTACTCATGCTGCCCGGTCTTAGGCTCCCATATGTGGACAAGAAGGCTGACTTCTACTTCTCCAAAACAATGACTAAGGCAGGATTGGCCTATGGTGTTTGCAGAGCGGTCAACGCTTCCGTCTCTGTCATAAAGGAGTCCCAAATCCAGATCGAACCGGCGGGTCTTGGCGTGGCATTGGCAGCCGGACAAATCCTCGACCCACTTGATGATATGACGGAGCGGGCATCCGACATCCTCATCACGGCTATAGTTTCTTTGGGTATCCAGAAAATAGCCTATGAACTATGTGTTGCATTTGCACCTGCCCTCATAGGCATGTCGATAATTGCATTGGTTGCTGTTTCCTTCTTCAAAGGCAATCGGGCAACGGCGTTGCGAGCCGTCGTGTTGAAGTCAATCATCATCATAGCAGTTGCGCGTCTATGCCTACCGACATCCTCAATTGTAAGTTCTTATCTGAATGATCACTATTTTTCACCAGAGATTACCAAGGCTAAAGATGAACTCGCAATGAGCTCTCCAGAGATGGATCGCTTTAAAAATATGCAAATGCCGGAAGTCGATGGCGTTCTTGGGACCGTAAAGAATGGATTTGCGTTTGTCGGACAAAGAACATCTGATCTGAGTGCAGCACTCAAAGCTATGATTCGCAATATGGGAAGTATGGTATCCAATCTTCTTAAGCTGTCATACTTGTATGTGGCGCTATTCGGGATTCAGGTCATTCTACTTCCAATCGGAGCTTTTTGGCTCTTGGTGCGAATCATCAATGCGCTCTGCGGCACAAATACCCCATACATTCTGAAACATGCTGATTTTGGGAAGAAGGTAAAAGGCGGAACCGAAAACGAGAAAGCCTAACGAGGTTAATTCAGCCAACGCAAAAGACCGCGCCGCTGATTTTGGCGTAAGTGCGCCAAGCGCAGCTTGGTGCTTCTTATAGGGTGCCTTGCCCAAGCAGTATCAAGGTAGGAAGTCCCAATCGGGTAAAGCTTAACCAGCAGCCCGTATCGTGCGTTGCGCTACTTGCGGAGCGGATAGTATAGCGAACAAGAGTCGTGAAGCGTACACAGGGAACATTGTAGGCCGCAGGGGAGACGTACCTCCCCAAAGCAACTCAGCCCCGTTAGTAGAAAAGAAGCAGTTGGCGACGGTTTTAACGTGCCGGAAGCCAGTAAACAGAGATCGTAATGGTGAGATCTTGAGGGATTGCCGGGGTCCAAGAGCGGGGCATATAGTGAGAGAAGCTCCAGGAACTCGAAGTCTGCGCTTATTTGGGAGACCCTTATTCTTCCTCCGATCGAAGGATTGGTGGTAGGACGCAATCAACCGCAAGAAGATCGTCCGACGGGATTAAGGGAGTCAGATCATCTCATAGTACTCCGAGACGGTAGGGCCGTTCACATTGGGAAGGGGATGACGGTATTGCGTAGCTCGCAAAGGAAACATAAGCAGATACGACGAATAACAATAGCTTTACCTTTCTAGGGTTCGAGTATCGCTGGGGGCTGAGTAGAGTAGGAAAACCGTTGATGACGATGCAGACAGCCATGTCGAAGTTTCAATCAGCTCTTGCTGCGATTGTAAACTGGATAAAGAAAGATCGCAGCAAACTTGGAACCGCTGCATTGCTCATCAAGCTCAAGCAGAAACTGCAAGGACACTTCAATTATTACGGAGTTAGCGGTAACTGTGAGAAGCTACGCAAATTTCGCTGGCATGCTTGCCAGATTGTCTTCAAGTGGTTGAACAGGCGAACACAGAAAAAGAGCTGTAATTGGGCGGGGTTCAGAGAAATACTATCCTATTTCAAAGTACCCACTCCCCAAATTATCGGATATTGGTAGAAACCTTCGCGATTGTACGAGGCTAACAATACTGAGGAGCCCTGTGCGAGAAAACCGCACGCAGGGATCTGCGAGAGGGCGGCCGGGAAACTGGCCGTTCTATCTCGATACTGCTTAAAAACAAGGTAATAATCTGAATTTTATAACAAGGAATATATATGCCATTGCAAAATCGAGTTGATCCTTGGGGAAAACTACATGCTGTTAGTGACAAAGGATTGTTTCTCGGGAATCGAGGCATTATCCATAATGATCAAAAAGAAATAATTGCATCTCACAAAATACAAGGATGGGTAACCTGTCGATTGTCTTACAAAGGCGTAAGTAGGCAGATAATGGCACCAGGAAAATATACTGAATTATTTTTTTTAGACGAGGCTACAGCATTTTCTGCAGGGCATCGTCCTTGTGCCCAATGCAGAAATAAAAGATACCGTGAATTCAAAAAACTGTGGATAGAAGCAAATGTAAAATTACTTGGTGAGAGACCTCCTACCGCTGCCAACATTGATAAAATAATACATCATGAAAGAATCAATAAAGGAGAAAAGGTAACCTACACCGCAGATTGTATGTTACTTCCAAACGGGACAATAGTCCAAATTAATTCAAGTGCATACATCATTTGGGAAAAGGAACTTTTTAAATGGTCGTTTTCTGGATACAGCCCATCGGAAAAAGAACAAGAAATCAAATCCGTTGAAGTGCTAACTCCTAAATCCTATGTCCGGATGTATTCAAAAGGTTACATACCATGTGTACATGAAAGTTTAGAAAAATATTGAGAATGCTACATATCCTTAAAATCAAAAATATCGATGAGCAAAAGGCATATAAATAAACTGAAGTAATGCGGATAGCCATTTAAAAACGAAGTCCTTGCGAAGCAAGACAATAATAAACGTTGCGATAACAATAGGTTGATGGCAAGAAATGAATGTGGATGGATTCCAAAAAATGTATAGGACGGGGCATTGGGATGCTCTTCAATAATTCAAGTGGCAAAATCGCCGAACCAGCAAATTAACTGGGGGCTGGGACAGGAGGACACAACAATGAGGAAGGCAATTGCGGCGGTTTTTCTCATAGCAGGGATCTTTTCATAACTCGATGAGCTTGACATAATGTATACTTAACAGACTATTATAAATAGTCGAAGTTATTTACCTACTTAAGGACGCCCCCCTTCTCATACACAAAATAATCAACCACGAGGCAGATGAATAAAGATTTGACATTACTTGGACGACCTATTCCATTTTTTACTTTTTAGTTCTCATATGTTTATCGATCACTCCGTTGCAACCAACTACTCGTTCACCACGAAAGGGATTGTGGTAAACGGGCATCTAAACTATTATTTGAACTGAGTTAACATTTTATTTAGCGCCCCTTGTAGCAATTCTTTATCTTTATCTTTCCAAGCTTTCATCTTTTTTTTGCGTTGATTTTCTTCATAGTCAGGAGAATAGATTTCTTTTTCTTCATCTATTTTTTCAGAATATGATGTAAAGAGTGTTACCTTTTCTAAAAATTCGGATGTGAAATGTTCACAATCTTCCCATTCAATCAAATAAACATCTGGTCCTTTCCTAAACTTGTCAGTAACAATTTTGATTGTTTGTACAAGCTCATTTAAAAGATCTTTTTTACTCCATGGTATATTTGACAAGAGACAATCATCAATTAAATAATTGTCATTAATAATGTCCATTTTGATTTCATCTAACAACTTTAAAACATTGCTATTTGTTTTCATGATTTCATCCTGTTTACATATGACGTTAAGCTGATTGGTGCGCCCAGAAAATTTGTCTAGTTTAGCACCGCCACAAAAAAATGAACTACATCCGCAGCAAGCTGCGGAGAATTAACTCAAAGCAAGAATTAACATAAAAAAGAGCGCATAAGAAGAAGTATACCGGGCGCATCTATTCTTGCAGATCTTGGCATAATGTATATTTAACCACAATTACAAATAGTCGAAGTTATTTACTTAAAGACATCCCCCAGCTTCCGAACCCTTCTCATTCATTTCAACCATCACCGTGCCAGACTAGTATTGCATAATTATGTATTTTTATTGGAGTTCATCCCCACCGTTTACAGGCCAAATAATAGACATCAGTTCCGGTTTTGGGTCACGAAAAGACAACTTTAACGAGTTCATGTTTTTGATTAGAAAACTGGTGGCATTGTTAACAGATTTCGCAACTTCAGAGACGTTGTGCGGTCTGGGCGTGGATTTTGCCCTTTTTGTCCCGCTATGGTTAATTAACCTATTAAGTCTCCCCATAAGGTGCCAATCTTTTAATAGTTCCAAATCATTGGAGCCATCTGCTGAAGTGATGACTGCAGCAACTCCCGACCTCACAGTGCCTCCTGTGTCTGTAACCCTGTCTATTATTCTAAATATAAAATAAGGCCTTTTGACACCATCACTGGTCATCAGGCATGCGGAAGAACTCTTTGCCTGGGCAATAGCTTTATCCACAACCATATGACCAACGCCAATTATCTTTTGAGTGGCATCTTTGCCTCGATAATTTCTATTGAAACACATGCCTTCATAAACTCTGCGGACACCAGGTTCATTCCTCCAGCCTTCAGGAGTTTTGAATGATATGAGAGTTTCATTGTTTGAGTCTTTCTCCTTGGATACTCTCTTGCCATTTAATGTTAACATGCTCAAGACAAAAGGTTTGAGGTCTTCAAGGTCAACTCGGGGGATCTGTGAACTAACTTCTTGAAAATCAAATTTTGCACTATTCCCAACTAAATTTTTCACAGTATCGATGACATCTTTCCCTCCAAACTCGGCAGTTTTAGCATTAAACCAATCTGAAAAATTTTCTTTTGATACTCCACTTCCGTCAGAGAATGTCTCGTTAAAAAAAGAAGTTGGTGTCATCCCAAGGACGAGTTGAAACATGTCATCAGGGTCATCCATTGCATGGGTCAATGCTCTCATTATGTTTTCAATTTTAGCGTTGAGTTTATCCCAAATGCGAGACTCAACGGTTTGCGGATTCCTTAATGTGATCACTTCAACACATTCTTTTTGACCGTGCCGGTTTAATCTACCCACCCGTTGATGCAATCGCATCGGGTTCCACGGGAGGTCGACGTGTATCAGAGAGTGACAATTTTCCTGTAAGTCAATTCCTTCGCCAGCTGCCTCTGTTGAAACAAGAAAACGAATTTCACCAGAATTAAATCGATCAACAGCAGATTCTCTATTTTCCCTGAGGGTGGTAACGTTACCCGAAATATCTACAATTCCACGTGCTTCATTGTCGCCATTAATAAAAGTAACACAATCGTTACCATATTTTTTCATCAAAGCAGACATAAGCAACGATTGTGTTGCTTTATACTCAGAAAAAAACAGTACGTTTCTCCCTGAAAATTGGTTCTCCAGAATATTTAGGATTTCATTGATTTTCGTTTCTTCTTTTACTTTGCCTGCAATATCTAAAAGTTCTCTTAGGCGCGGCTCTTCGTCTTCCATCAAACTCAACTCAACTGACAGTTCAGCAATGGATTCCTCAAGCTGGCTTAACCTGTCCTGATCATTAAACCTGGTAGCATCACTATATTTCTGTAATCTATCGTAGTCCTGTTCCAATGCGCCAAGGCGATCCCTGCTTTTAGTAACTTTGTCTAGCCTACCCTTGATTGCTCTCTTGATAGCTGCCACAGAACTTGACGCCAACTTCTGCATGGAAATAAGAACCAGCATTACCGAACTTTGCTCGGCGGATGAAAGAGAAGAGGCATATGCCTTGCCGCTCATTATGAAATCTGTCATTTGGTTGTAGAAAAGTTCTTCTGCAGCGCTGTATTTGTAAGTTGCTGAAGAGACAATAGGTTTCTTAAACAATAGTTTGCCATTTAAATCAGTCACATTCTGTTTGTTGTTGCGAATCATTATTTGATTCAAATGTGGCAATTGTTCTGCAAGGGTTCGTTGTGGGTCAAACAAATCCGGCCGCAATAAACTTAATAGAGAAATGAATCCAAAATTTTTCCCGCGATGGGGTGTACCTGTTAAAAATATCATTGATGAAACACGGTTTTGCTCCACAACGGCTTCTAGCAGCTGAAAACCTAATGTTGGCCCGGTTTTCTTATCTGCATTCAAATGATGGGCTTCATCTACAATAATCAGATCCCATGGATCACTTTCAAGAAAACGCTGATGCCGACCATTGTGATCTTTCCGTAAAGTTTCCAATGAAGCAACCACCTGATTGTGGATATTCCAATAGTCAGACCTTTCAGTGTCAGCCTCTGTTAGGTATCTACTCATACGAATATCGAACATAGACTTCAACCGTATTTGCCACTGTTCAGCTAAAGATGAAGGACAAAGTATCAAGAGTCGTTTTACTCGATTCCTGGCAATAAGAGGCCAAAGGATGAGTCCTGCTTCCACTGTTTTACCGAGACCAACGTCATCGGCAATAAGCCATCTTGCCGGCCATTTTTCCAGTGCTCTTCTGCAAACCCACAGCTGATGGGGAAGCAATGATATCCTTGACCTTGAAAACACCCCCCATGCATCATTAATTGACTGGATGGTTTCTGCCTGGATTTTTGTGATTACTTCCAGGGGCCGATGCCATTCAGAATTGTTAATTGCTTGCTGTGGTGTCAAACGTATTTGCAGAGTTGACTTTTCACATCCATGTATACTTTCTTCAAACTGGACAATTACAGTCAGTCCATTATCAACAATGACTGTGCCTGGACCATGTGTATTACTGTGGACATGATCACCGGGTGTATAAATTGTATCGTTTGTCATATTTTCAGCTCATAATTTGTGAAAAATTTACAAATAGCATTTCTAAATATCGTAGCTACGATAATGGCACTTTTCGACCATCTGGCAGAGTTACCCATTCACCACTGTTTTTGAATGATACTCTGCTGTACAGATCATGCCTTTCACCTGTCCCATTAGTTAGAGGAAGGTCCCACATAGGTGCTTTCCCATCAGCAACAGCTAATAGAGGTAGGTCAAAGGAGTTATTAAAAGTAGCCCGATCCTCCCCTAAGTGTTCAACCAAGAATTCATGTATTGTCATAGATTGATTTGTTTTTGTACCAGATCTTTCATCAAGACCTTCACACCCCAATCTTTTCATGATATTTCGGACTCGCGATATTGGGACAAAAGAGTGCCTATGCGCCAGAGGTTGTTCGATTATCCGATTTCGCATAAGTTCTCTAATGACAAAATTTGCCCCTATCCCTAGAGCTTTTGTCAAAGGAGGAGCATCAACTCCCCCTGGTTGCTGAATAACGCTTTCACGCGAAATGAGTAGATCGTTCATCGAAAAATCTTTCTTGTAATTTCCCAAATCAAGAAACAAATCTACATAGCCGTCTAGCCAGCGAGCCAACTGGAATATACTGACAAATTGTTTCACCCAATGATAGTATTTAGCTTCCCCAATTTGACCGTCAAGGTAACTTTCTAAGACATCTACCCATCGAGCAGCATCAAAGTCAGGGTCAGCAAAAACTTGCAACCACCCTTTATTTTCGCAGATTGTTAGAAAGTTCCTGTGTGCACCAGGTTTGTACCAACCCATGGTATGGAAAGATCCGAGCAGAAATAAACTGAGCCACTCTCGACGGGCACTTCGATCATTTGAGAAAAAATCGGTTTGAAGATCAAAAGATCTTCCTTGAGGATAAACTCCTTTTTCATACTCACTAGTAAAATTATCTCCATTTGTAAGCCACCAGTCAAAAAGTTTCTCCAACCAAGCTTGGGCGTTGAAATCAGGTTGTATAATTTCATCTATAGGTTCTTCCGTTGAGCCACCTTCCCAAAGGCCTAGCCAAGCTATAAACTCATCATCTTCAAACAATGCTGTATCTAATAATTCCTCTTCCTTTGCTTGAGATATTGTGAGAAAACCATTTGCATGAGGAATCCATGGAGTAGCCATTAAATGCTTCAGAGAGTGGTAATATATTCTGAACCGACCATCTTCAGCAAGATAAGCTAATATACCGATGCATTCATCAAAGGTAAGTTCTTTATTTGTAAGCCACTCTTGGAATTGCTCAACCGTAGGACGTTCTAGGAGTCCGGCCTCAAGAAGCAGTTCAACTGCTTTTTTTGAGTAACATAGATCTAAACAACTAAGAAGACGCTTCGGTAGGTTCTCTATGCAGGTGCAATCTGACCGGACAAGATCTTCCGGACAAGAACTTTGACGATTTCCAACACCATCTACACCGCGTAAAAGACATTCGGGAAGCCATTCAAGAACACTTTCATGTTGGGAAATAGGAAGACATTCCGCCAAGGTGTTGAATAATTCAGGGAACTCAGAAAAGTAGTCTGAGGGGGCGAGTGTCTCGCCAATTTTTTCCCATGTAACTCGAATAAAGTTGTCCGGCTCATCTAGATCCGCAAACTTGCAGGTTTCAATAAATGATTTTGCAAATCGGGGTGGAACTACATTGTCCGGCGTAAGAGGAGTTTCCTTTTCTTCATTATCCTGAAATTCAATGTTAAACTCAATAAGAGCACTGATGAAATCGTCTGGGATGTTTTGAGAAAAATAAAAAAGAACATTGTCCCCAACAAAAGCCGCATCACCGTCTCTCTGGGTTGGGACTACCTTGTTTTTTTTTGCCAAAAAAACAAGCTGTTTCGCCAGGGCTTTGCGAAGCTCGGACCCTTCAGAATCGCCAATATCCCAACGCCAAAGACTCCAGAAATGAAGCAAGACTTCTCTGACACAGTTACTATCATCATGAGGTAGCATTTCAAGAGCCGTTGGAAGTGCAGAAATCAGTCCAGCTACTTCTTGAATTTTGGTAGTGTTTTCATCATGTTCAATAAGGTGGGTTCTTCCCGACTGAAGTTCAAACAGGTGCGATATAGCCACCCCACAACCTAATTTGACTTTAATTGGCAACGCGACATAAAAATCACTATTGAATGCCTCATCCCAGGGAACTGGGAGCATCTTGTCTGAGATACAGATAGCAAGTTGTCCGTCATGATCTGGGTGGCGAAAACGCAAAAAACATACTTCTTCTCCTCTGGTATGCGATGTGCCAGAAATACAAATTTTTTCAACAATAACACCTGTTGATGCAGAGGTGTTTTTGTCCTTTTTGTTAATTGCTAGATTAAGGTTACTCTTATCACTGCGCTCTAAATCAAGAGAATCAATCTTTTTCAAGAAAGGCACGAAGTTAATAAGACGTCTGCCTTTGGAATCCTCAATTTCAGCCTTATGGGTATTCAAAGGCAATACAATTCTGGTGGCACCTTGAGGTAAGTCAGCAGGAGGAACTAACTCCTTAGGCAAACAACATGCCTCTATGGCAAAATGCCAGTTTTCAGAATGAACTATCGGTCGATCTGTGATGAGAAAAACGCTCTTAAAACCTAGACCAAACCTTCCTATTGTCTTTTCATCCGATGTATCATCACCATGAGGTTTATAGCTTCCCTTTGACCTAAGTACACCCTCAACATCCCGCTTGAGATTCTCATTTTCGAGAGTACCATGCCTCCAGTAATTAAATGGTCGTCCATAGTGTTCCAATGTAAGTATCAGGTTTTTTTCTTCTGATTCATACTGATATTTGAAGGCAACAGTAAAATTAGGCGGATCGTCCATCTTAAGCCAGTCTCGCTGCACGTAAGCATCTTCTGCATTTTGGACAAGTTCGGCAAAAACAGAAAACTCATCGTACCCATATCCCCTAATATCCTCACGTCTTGCTTTTACATTTTTATCAAGAAGAATCTTTTCCATCTGTTCTTCTAATTGTTGAAATTTGGTAGAACCTTCTCTTGTTTTACGATGCTGCTCAAAAAGTGCTGCAAATTTAGGGTCTGCAACCTGGTCATTGTATTGATGAAAAAAATGCCTCTGGTTGTCTTTTCTTATTTGAGACAGAAGAATGGAAGGCCGCTCAAGGTTGTTTAGAATTAAATCAATAATTTCTGCACAACCCAACAACTCGCAACTATGGCCGTCTTGGGCTAGCCACTCCAACACCTCTTTTGCAATAAATTTGTCCAGTTTAGCCACATAGGAAAAAGAATCAGTCTTGATTTTCTCCATGAAAGGGTATTGAACAAATATATTGTTACTTTTATCAAAGTACGCAGGGAGCCCGTTCCATTTATCAGACGGGCAGATAACTTGCCCATCTCGGGTATGGAACTGTATTGACAAATTTTCTACGGCAGTTATTTCCACAGGAAATTGAGGTACATTAATCCCTTTCTTATCTAATTCTTCCCGCAACAGTGAATCCTCTCGGGTCACTTCATGAATAAAATCTTTCCATGGTCCCAGGATTTTTGAAACAAGAGGGGTTATTCCAATTTCATTAGGTTCATGCTGAAGTTCAATACTAGCAACGCCACTTAGCTGAATAATTTTTTCAGGAAGATTGGTTTCAAGCCAATTAAGCAACTTACTAGTTGCCCTATTCTTGCTATTTATCAAATACTTACGACCGCCTTCCTCAATGTTTGCAGGCTTCCCCAAGTCATCATCAAAATAACAGTCTTGCATTGCTTCAACTGTCCTTGCACATGATAAAATATGGAGGTCAAAGTTAAAAACGTGAGGACTTAATTCAGTGGTTTTCAATGAAACAAGAGATTCAACAATACGGTCATAAGTTTTTTCAACTTTTTTGAATTCCCCTGTGAGATTGGATAACGCCCATAACAGTTGATCTGCTGTAGGCACTTTCGCCACTCCTAATTTCCCGTAAAGAGATATCATTTTATTAGGCAATTTTTTTGTAGCCTTTAAACAAAACAATAAATCACCAATATCTTCTGAAAAAGTCTTAGAACCTGTAAATAGCTGGATATTATTGACCTTACTTTCTTGACTTCTAAAAAGAGAAAAAACTTTTTTGTCCTGTGACTCTTCTCTCCAGACAGCCTCTAGTTCATCCTTTTGGCTCAACAGTTCTTCTGTGAGAGCATAAACGGAAGCCAATGCGTCAGGATCTTTTCTTGTTGCAGAAGCTAAACAAAAAGCTAACGTTTCAATAGTTTCTTCATCTGGAGAAAGAGTTTCCTTAAAACCGAATACAGCCCTTTTACTTTTCAACTTTTGAGGAAGTTCACAAGCCGGTACCCAGAATCCTTTTTGCAAAACGTCTTGTCCCTTGTGCAACAGAACATCTGAAGGTTCAAGAAATTGCATCTCATCATCGTTCCGTGCTAATATCCACTTTAAACCACTAAGCTGTTTAATAAGTTCATCAGTAGAAATTAATTCTTCTGAAAGGATTATTTCAAACCAACTATAAAGCGCTTTTGCTCCCTGCTTTTTCTTATTTTCTTCGAGATCGCTAGCTGCACTAATTACTTCATTGATAATCTTCTCTGCCGAATTTAATCCGCACCAATTGTTCCAAACATTTTGAACAAAAGAGTCATTACACTCATCTGAAATTAACATGTTCGCAGGCAACAACGGTGGGTTTGTTTTTCGCCAAAAAGGTGCAACTATATTTTCAGGCTCACACCATTCTTCTTCCTTTATTGAAATACAGGCGATATCCAATTCAAGAATTTTATCAGAAAGTTCTTCAATCAGTTTTTCACTTTGACCTACATACGCTAGCAACTGAAAACGTGTCGCTGAAATGATTTTCGACCACACATCTGCGAAATCTGAAACTATAATTTCGTCCAAATCATTTTGGGCGATATTTTTGACACCAAATGCCGAAAGGACCTGATATGCTTTAGCAGGTGGAAGATTATACTCTTCAGCAAACGCAGCTAGGTCAATAGTTTGAGGAACAAAATGTCGTGCAACTTCTTTTGGGATTTTAGAACAACTATCATCAAGAACCTCCGCATTTTCTAATTCACACTTCCCAGAGAGAGTGGCAACCTCTTGTGAACGTAAGAACTCTGAAGGTTCATGATCAGAAACAGATTTGATCCAGTTTTCGGAAATGATTTTTATTCTCTGATCCAGGCCGAAATTAGTCGAATCGCTGAGGACAGCGTATTTTGCGATCTCTTTTTCTTCACAGACAGGGAGCTCACAAATTTTTTCAATCAGTTTTCGTTCTTGAGGGGATAGCGTTGCAATTGCCTGTGGAGAAAACAAGTCAGTTAATACATCATTGAGTTCTTTCTTTTTCCACCTTTGTTTTTTTAATTTTTCGGCAATATCCCAGGCCTGTTGGCATTTCTCAATTGGCCGCCACAACCCATCTGTACAAGGAATCAAACTAGCACTTGCAAAAAGGTCCTTTAACTCAGATGCATCTTTCTTGTGACCTGGTTCGCTGGAGTGAGTCAATAACTCAACAGTATCTTCAAAATATTTGGCAACATATTGGAGTAATTGTTGGTTATTTGCGTCCTCGGAACCAATTTGATGTAATGTGTCTTTGAGAACAGCTGCCCTACCGTGCTCTTCAAGATTGATTCGGTCCCTGTAAAACCTGGTTGCTATACGATCCCCGTGATGGAGTAATTTCACTTTTGGAAGCGTTATTGGCGCATCAACAAGGTCATCATCAGTAGATTGAAGACGAAATGGAAACACCGAGCTACTATCATCAACATTACCAATGACTTTAATGGATGTATATTCGTCGGTGGCAAGTCGATGAATTGGAAGGGCGAGTATCGTCTCTTTTTCAAACGATTCAGCTGTCTCCCAAATTTTATCCGCTTTTTCAATTATTGTTGCAGAAATCATTTGAGATAACCCTTTCTTTAAGGCATTCCCATTTATTTCATTTTCGATTTGATCAATAAATTCTTTGAACAATTCTGGGCGTGAATAGTTTTTTCTTGAAGCATTAAAAATACCTATGCAATTCTCCTCATTTGCAACAAAAACTTTACAGTCAGGAGAGTGTAGCATCTTCAAACAGTCGGGTCTGGTGGAGAGGAGGCGGTTGATTTCCCTAGAAAAATCTGAATCTACTTCAGGATAAGTACGTCTAAAAATGCCCTCCCATATAGCGTCCTCAGGCTTAGTCATTTCTGTAGGTTTAAGCAGAATGACTCCTTTGTCCCTTCTGCTTCCTTTGCCATGAGCAGTTTTGACAAGAAAACCGAGTTGCAAATCTCCTAGTGGCCTTGTCTCATCCAAGCTGCAAAGAAAATTAATTATTGGAACTATGTCACTCGAATGCTTTACCCTGTCATGATGAAGTCCATCAGTAACTCGACTCAATAATTTGAGGGCAGAATCGTCATCAGCAGGAACAACATTTCCTAAGGACTGGAGGAGAAGTTGTTTTGTTGCTGGAATACCATATTGTGGATCAATCCACTCCGTCTCGTTAAATTGAAATTTTAGATCCTGCAAACATTGATGTATTGGTGACCTCTGCTCTGAACTTTGAGAAATGTACAAATACTCTCCATCATAACGCAAAAGCTGTTTATCCTGAGCACGAACAAGACACCAAAGTCCGTCAAGGGGATTTTTCACATATTCATATTCATCAAGGTCAAGTTGTTTCAAAAGCTTGACCAAATCTTCTGGAGCGGGAGGTGTATCATTTTCTAACACTGATTTGGCAACGTCAGGTGAAACCTCTCTAATAATTGATATGTTTTGCTGGTCGTTAAGTCTCTTGTTTACAGCATCTCCAATTGAAAATGGAATAAAGTGTCGCGAATCATCACTTAGATCCTCAAAACAATCTCTGTATTTTGTCAGCCACTCTGGAACCATTTCCAATTCGGCAGAGAAATCTTCGTCTCCCACCATAATTTCAATTTTATTATCCCAAATATCGTAGAGTTGAAGACACCAAGGTTCATCTGAAAAAGAGCGCTGGAGATATTCTGTTAAATTCTTTGGACTACGAGAAACATCTTGAGATATTGGAAATAACGACAAGTAATCTTTCGGGAATTTCTTGATAAATTCCTGCAAAATCCCAAACATATCTATACTGGCATCACGCAATAGAGGAACAAGGGCACGCTCTACGAGTTTTTGGTTCCAGTTTGTTTTGCGAAGAGCCTCATCTGACCCATCAGATGTGACAAATTCAACTCTTTGGCGTGAAGGCCCGACAAAGAGAGCCGCACTAAAGACACAACCAGACGGGCCTTCTTCAAGCAAAGGTAGGAATACTCTCCAAAAAGGGTCATTACCATTGTTTGACCCAAAATTAAAACTTGGTTTGTCAAGAGGAACAGCCAATGATGCCCAAGGAATTGCTTTTTCATCATTAAGAGAAAGTTTCTTTCTAAGTGAATGTAACTCCGGGTCGTCAAATCTTGCAGAGTGATATGTTAGGAAAGACCAGTTATTTTGAGATATTTTCCCATTGTTTTCAACAATCTCGTAACTAATTGATCGATCAAATTCAATTTGATCCCGCTCTTTAGCAATTTCAAGAGTTGAAGATTTGGTTCGAACAGACTCAAGAAAATCATCAAATTCTTCCGGAGGGGAGGTAATTTCTATTGTTGCTACGCTTTCAATTGTATTTTCGCTAAGTACTCCAAACGATACTGACTTGACATGATTTAAAAATAAAATTGCTTGTGCAGCTTGATTAGCCATGTCACGTAGAAGCTTTAGCCTTTCATTGGGTTCTTTAAAATCTTGGTGGAACAAAGGCTTTGCTCCGCCATTCCCATTAAACTGCCTGAGTGGTAACCTGAATAGTGTTCTTTTGTAATCTCCTTGAGAGTCTGCAGCAAGATCGCCGAAAGATCGTTCAAAATTTGCAACTATTTTAGGAAATATCCACTGAATTACATTCTTGACAGGCCCCGCAGAGGGGGACAAAGATGAGGGAAAATCATCTAAGGAAAATTTCCAACCATTAACGTCAAATACGTTGTGAAGGAGATCGAAAATATGGATTTCTCGTCTGGAAAATATTACCGGGTTATCGGTAATAAAATATACACTGTTAAAACCAATGCCAAAACGCCCTGCTGACGTGGCTTGACCTGCTTTGTGACCACTGGCTACGCTTCGTATTGCAGAAAAATCATCTTTTTCTCCTTCCATAACTTCTGTGGGGAGTTTGAACGATGCGTCGTTTCCTACAAGCAGGGCGGGAGATTGAATTGGGCAAAATTTTTCTGGCAAACTCGAAGGGGCTGTCCGTTCATCAAGGATAACGCTAACGGTAGTAGCTTGCGCGTCATCGGCATTCTGTAATAGTTCCTTTATTATGGCAGCGGCAATGTCAATACCACCTTCACTCATCTGTCCAAGGAATGTTTTTATTGCCGCTGCGACATCATATTCCTGGCCACTTTTTTCTCCAATTTCACTCATAAACTGCCCTCATGTTTTTCATTTCTATGAATAACAAGCATCCCGTTACTCTCAAGAACTGGGGGATTGAATAATTTCAAACCTCGATACAAGTTTATAGATTTATCTCAACCAGGTACCCGCTGACAGCAAAATTGATCCATTGGCTGAGTACAGGTTTTCCAGTTGCGGCTTCAAGAGCTGTTTTATAGGCCATAAGTTGGCCGCTATACTCCAACGCCTTTTTTTTCATATCTTCTTTACTGCCGGGAAATGACTTATGATCTATAATGACGAGACCTTCCGGAGTTTCAATTACTAAATCCACCCACCCTTTTACTATTTGCCCGTTATCCTGGATATTTTGAATTGGCCACTCCGGATGATATTTTTCCGCCTGGAATTCTTTTTTGAGTAATTGCTGCAGGTTCTCTGATGCAGTCATTAATTCATCGGTGTCCAAATTAGTTTGTAGGCCGTATCGATTGATCAATTTAGTAGCTATCTTTTTTCTGTCTGCTAACCCAGGAGAAGTGAAGTCAAAAGCAAATACTCCATGCAAGGCGTCACCAACTATATTCATCTGAGGATGAGGACTGCCATGGATTGAAAGACGCTTGCCAAATTGGATAACCTTACCAATTTCAGCCCCAGGAACAGGCTCGAAACTACTGGGGCTTTTCATGGCAGAAATTTTCGCTGTGGGTGTTTTTTTGTCATGCCCAAACCAAAGGAAGGTATTTTCTGGAATAGTTTGTGCGACATTTTCAAGAGTTTCAAGTTCACGTCTTCTGCAGGTAATTGTTTCGCCGCACGGAAGATTGATCTCTGTATTCGTTGGAATTAACCAATCAGCGTCCAAGATATCTAGCCAGTGATTTCCTTTGCCTGATTTTTTCATTGGCAAAATTATAAGGTCGCGTGCTCTTGTAATACTTACATAAAGAAGCCTTTTTGCTTCCGCAAGTTGCTTTTCCTGAGCTTCCTCCGCTATAGAACTGTTTTTGATGCGGTCATAAACATTGATCCCTTTGCTCTGTTGTCCAAATGGTTTAACCCAATACCTGATATGGCGGACAGCCAGAGGTTCTTGAAAATCAAACAACTCTGAGTCTGAGATCATGTTTGCTCCCCAGTAGCCATCACGGGGGCTAGTATCTAAATCTGCACAAATAACAACCGGCCATTCTAAACCTTTGGCAGAATGGTGGGTGAGGACTTGGACTGCATCAACTTTTTCGTCACGGCCTCGTTTATCCAATTCAGCTCCAGCAAGTGTCTTCAACCATAAGATAAAACCACCCGCAGTTGCCGCACCTCGCTGTCGCCGGCAGGAATCTTCATAGTCCATGACATATCCCCTGAGGGCTTCCAGATTGGCCAAACGCTGCACACTACGTTCCTGTGTTGGCCCCCAAGTTTTAACAGTTTGTTCAATGTTGCCAATCTGCAGTACCGCTTCTAGTGCCTCAGCAGGTGAAAACAACAGCATCCTTGTCCTTTTTTTGTCAAGATCCTGTAGAATTTGGCTTTGCAAACTTCCATTTAATCCCCACTTTGCAGCTGAGTGGTTGTTCGCTAAATATTCCAGGCGGTCTTGCAACCAGGTCTCGGGATCAACTAAATCATTCATAGAAATGATTTCAGCACTAGCTAAGCTGTCTGACGGATCTACAAGGTAACGCAAACAAGCAAGAGCAAGAACTGCTTCTGGAGTTTGCATCAATCCCTCCTTGCTTATACTGACAGGAATGCCAAGATCTATGAGTGCATTTGTATAACCTGCAGCTTTAAGGTTGGTACGAGATAGTAGAGCAATGTCATTTGGACGCAGAGGCCGAAGCTGCTTGGTTTCTTTGTCCATAACCATCCGTCCTTCATTAAGTAAATCCGAAACTCCTCTGGCAAGCGCTCCACATCTCAGGCCTTGATTCTTTCCATCCAACATCCAAAACTCAAGAGCAGACTGATCATAATCTACTAGGGCCGGTTTCAATTCGACCTTTTCTCTTGCCAAAATATCAGAAAAAGCCGGAACAAACAGATCATTTGTCAAGTGAACTAGTTGGGGCCTAGATCGCCATGACTTTGGTAATATCTCAAAAACCCCACCAGTTTTTTGGAGTCCATCTACAATTGAATTCATAAGTTCAGGATCACTACCACGAAAACCATAAATTGCTTGTTTCACGTCACCAACCCAAACAGTCTGCTTTGCAAGCTCTGAAAGCTTCATGAATACGCCTAGCTGGATAGGGCTAGTATCTTGGAATTCATCAACCATCAAAAGGTCAAGTTCCTGTGCCAGAGCAGATGAGACATCGGGCAAATCAATTATATCAAGAACCTGTTTCTCCTGATCAACAAAATCCATGAGTCCGCGTTGTGCTTTGAATAACTGATATGTTTCCATTGCCCTGCCAGCCAGACTGAAAACTGAAGATATCCAGTCGGTAATATCCTTGTGCAGTTTTGAATTACTTTCAAAATTAGCGGCAATATCCAACACAGGCATAGCATGTTGCAAACTCTTCTTTGACGGTTCAGCTTTACTAAGCTTTGCCCAATCGCTCCATTTTAGTCTGTCTTGCTCAAGTCCTCGTTTGGCAAACCTCAACAAATCAAGGTATGCCAAAGTGTTTTTAAAACCATCACCACTTGCAGATATTTCAGCGATTGATTGATCTATTGCCTTTAAAAGATCCGTTTTGAAATTACGACTGCTTGTTGATGGGAAAAAAGCGAGTAGCTGGGTGATACTTTCATCGGCCATGTTGTCTAGTTTATCTGCTGGAATATCATTTGACCTTGCAAGATTAACAACCTGATGAACCTCTTTACGCCAATCTTCCTGGGAGAGTCGCCAGGCCATTTGGTTCATGTGGCGCACATCCTTAGGCGTGATGGTTTGTTCCAGAGCTTGAGCAAACAAAATACTTGCCTCATCTTCAACTATCACTTCCAATTCCGGAGATAAACCAGCCTCAAATGCATATCTTTTCAATATCCTGCCACAGACACTATTTACCGTCCCGATAAGGGCTTGTTCCATACTGTTGCTTAGTGAAATCTTTCCGTTTTCAATAAGTTTCTGACGTACTCTTTCAATAAGTTCCGAGGCCGCCTTTTTGGTAAATGTTGTTGCAAGGACTGCTTCAGGTCGGATCTCTCCAGCATCTTTGATCAGTTCTTCCTGAAGATATTCGGTAAGCCGATATGTTTTTCCACTGCCGGCCCCAGCGCTTATAAAGGTAATTGGCTTCACATTCCCGCCCTCCAGCCTGTCAAAGTGCCAAAATCGTTAAACTTATCATTGTGTTCTCCGACCTCCATTCCATCATCGGGTGGAATTGACTTATCGTCTGCCTCAGTTCCCTGGACCGTCAATTCAATTAACCCTCTATCCAGCTGTCCTCGACGCCATTTCCATGTTTTTTCAAAATCCATCCAGAGAGACGCCGCACTTTCACCTTCAGGAGGAGAACAGGTTTCAGCATTTGAGAAAAAGTCATTACTTTGCGCCAGCATCCTGGCTTCACTGAGGATAAAATACGCCTGATCCGGCCATGACTTCTTTACCGTTTTCCTCATGTGAGCATATATTGTCAGCTGGAGATGAAGATTACCTTTCAATTCAGCGGCCCTGTATTTACCGCCGCCAAGTTTGAGATCAATGACAGCTTCCCGACCATCCTGATTCGTAACCAGCATATCAATGTATCCTCCCAATCTGCCGCCGCAAAAACCAGCTTCATCTTTTTTTTCCATTTCAATCTTTACAACATTTGCCGACTTAAGGTGGCCAATCAGCCTCCACACAGCACGCAAAGCATTAGCTAGTAACTCTTCACGCTCTGTGGTCATACCTGGGAGAAGAAAATTGGCCCCTTCTTCATGGAGTAATTTTGTAAATCTTACTTGGAGCCACTTATCAAGAATGTCTTGTGAAATACTCGCCCAGTTAAACTCATCCGTTTCAAAAGTCTTCTGAATCAAACTGTGTAGCAAGTTACCTTTTTGCCGTGTGCCTCCATCGATTTGAGCCAGGCTGCCTGGGTGTAATCTTGCTATATATCTATTCACCCATTGGTACGGACTGAAAACAAATGCGTTTAAACTTGAGAAAGATTCAACATCACGGCCATGAAGAAGAGCCCCATCTTTAAGCTTCCACCAGCGTTTTGGTGGAAACAATTCTTTTCCGGAAAACTTACGAGTATCTATATTAATGAGCTCAGAAGGCACGCCTTTTGACAGAATTGCATCAACATCTACCTCAGGCACAGTTTCCCTTGTGATGGCATTGATTCGATCCCAGAGGGGATGGCGTATTACTCTATCGTTTCCACTGCTTCTGGGAATAGTTAAAATGAGTTGTTTATTAGCCAGCAATACAGGACGAAGCCATACTGCTGCATTTCGTTGAAGCACATCTTCTATTTTTGGGAGCTTCACACCATGGTTCTGGAGTTGTTCAATCTCCAAAGGAGACCAAGGAAATTTTGCTAATGACCCGGTGTCTTTGAAATTCCACCAAATCAGCCGATCATTTTTCTCAATAACTGCACCAGGTGAATTGCATATGTGGGTCCGCCCACACTCTGCCTCAATATCAGTTATAACGGACCCACCCGCAGTTACTTGATCAATCAGACTGTTGAGTTGCAATTGATTCACAATGGCAGAATCTCCCTTAGCTATTTCATCAAGAATTTGTTTCGCAGCACTGGCTTGAGCACTTGCCGCTAAGAATAATTCTTTGGCTCCAGGTGTAAGATCTTTAATGTTCGCCTGGGCTGCGCCCCATTGAGCCACCTGCGCGCACCTAAAAGATATTTTTGAAGCAGGAGCACCTATTTCAGTATCGTAATGCCCTTGCTGTAGCCATTTATTGATTTCTTGAGCAAGTACATCTGCTGCTTCTTGGTCACCATCTGCAAATTCAACTGCTTTCTCCTGCAACGAGGTTATGGCCTTTTGCCAATTTTCTCCCCCAAAACCAGGATATTCAGCAACTGTTTCTGCCAGCCGTTTTTTAACGTAGGCAGGAAGAGGGCATACCGGGTTTGTCAATAATTCAAGCAACCGATGAGGATCTAGTGGCTCCCACAAAAGACTTAATATGAGAGGTAGTACCTGCAACTGAGGACGCCAGCGTGAAAGCGAAGAAATTCCAACCTTCGGCATATCCAGGTTTTGAAGTGCCATATCCAACATATTGCCATTTCCACCATTCACTAACGTTATCCCTGGGATATATGGCACTGTACCTACGGGAAGTGAAAGGAATCTCTGGTCAATTTCCTGTGCTACAGCTTTTGCCAAGATAGATTCGGAGTGAGCGGAGAGGACCAATACAGAACCATCGCCTTGCAATTCACATTTGCTATTTTCCAAAAGAGCTTTTTGAAGAAGGGCTAAATCAGTTCCTGGTTCTGCCGAGGCTGTAAAATTATCAGCCACTCCTTGGGCTGTTATCGTTAGGTGACCGAAAATATCTTGCCATATTGCAGGTAGTTCTTCATACTTCTCAATAATTGTCAGAGAAAGGTCCAAATCACCTCTTTGTCTCAGGCATGTAAGAACTTCCCTAAGCCGGTCAGCCTCTCCTGAGTCAAGTTTATCAACGGCCACCTTCTCAACTGTGGCAAGATCTTTTATTCTCTGAGTATCAGTTGCATCAAAGCTCCCATCCCAGCCATTTTCAATCCACATATCTCGCCAGGAAAGAAGAGTTCTCGCGACTGCCAATTCATCTACTTTAATGGAATTACTGTAAAATCTCAGACCATCATCACACTCTCGAAGACATTGAAGATATTGAACCACCCGCAAGGGTGTATCAATCCATATCCCCTTCAAACCCAACCGTGTCTCCAGTAGATCCAGCATGGCGTGAGGGCCAACAACTACTGTTCCGGCTGTGTTCTGAGGATAAGGGGATTCGTAGCCGTCTAGAGAAATTCCAAATGTTATTTTCATAGCATTAACCTAAAGTTATTTATTCAACAAAAAGTACTATATAAGAAAATCAGGAAACAGTGAACCTGTTTATTGACCATAAGCATAAAATAACACGGTGTTTTGACAGATACGGTCATGATAAACAGGTTTTAATCTCATTCGGGTCTAATTCCCCGCAGCTTGCTGCGTTCTATTAGGCTAATAAACTGAATGAAATACCCCGCTTTCGAGAAATGGGAAAGTTTTGCGTTAAGGGAACCTTGAATAATAACGTTTTCAGATTAATGCTTTTTTTGTTGATAACAATTTTTATCTATAAAAGAAGAAACAACCACCACCGACAATTTCAATCTCGCTTTAATTGGGAATTACTCCCAAATAAAGCGAATTGTTACCGTTTGGACGCAACTCACCTATGAGCAAGACTCAAAGTTCCATATCGATCAAGGTTATACGCAAGGTTGCGAAGACCTATCTTTGCTCCGGCCCGTATGATTCCAATACTACGCAAGATCATATTATGTCACAACGACGAATCGAACAAGGCCGAGCAAATGATCGCGCTATCAAGGAGGCATATTTCAAAGCAATAAATAACAAGAAAACCCTACCTTAGAAAAAAGTATTATCAGATGGGATCTTTTTCCAAAATGATACTCACGGATTGCTCTATAGAATTTGGTGGGTGCTCAAGCGTTTTTGGAAGTCCTTACAATAATGTGTGATTTTAAGACATCTCAAGTTGCCATTTTCTGAAGAAATGCCGAGTGGGAATACGCAAAATAGTAGTTTTTTTAAAATATTTCCTCCTATATTAAGTGTTCTGGATTTGAGAGCCAAAACATATTGCCTCCGAGAAATGTGTTATAGCCAAATCTGGTGTTCAGAAAACTTTTCATTAAGCGACGTTCCTGTTCAGCCCAGCCTCTTCTAATTGCTCAACTTGTTCTCCATCCCTGAATTTAACTCCTTTCCAAAAGTTTAAATCCTCTCAGGCGTCGCCAACGTTTCTGAGCGCTTTCTCAAAGTTTGAAAATCATTGATAGTATTGCCTTTCGGGAGACATGGAAGCGGCCTGCGAAAATAT
>Ga0114934_10000627_pt1 | contig 22443 bp, 20 predicted proteins | sample 4SBtaG_2_FD_99695 | JGI IMG/M metagenome (GOLD analysis project Ga0114934, IMG submission 99695) | Deep subsurface microbial communities from Kolumbo volcano to uncover new lineages of life (NeLLi) - 4SBTROV10_white metaG | ecosystem: Environmental > Aquatic > Marine > Volcanic ...
GATCAATCAATACCTTGCAATTATTTCAGAGAAAGATCCTAGGATTAAATTCAAATAAAGCCCAACACTTGATCAAGCCCAACCTCTATCACTAAACGAGTAAATTTTTCAGAAATCAACCTAGCCCCGAACATGGAAGCTTTTAGGATTGGTATTCGACCAACCGTCTGCAACCACAATTTAAATGTGTATTGTAACCACAAGTAGTCAGTTGATTGTCGGTCACAAAACAGACACTAGGTGACTAGTATCACCTATTCAAAGCCTTCGCTCATCGTTTAACATTTTGGCTGCCAAGGCTGCAATGTTCCGTTTTCCACCACCTTTTCCCAATTTTCGTTTAACCGTTTTTAACGATCCGCGGATGGAGTCGCAATAGTCAGAATCCTTCAGGATGCGCTCCACCTCGGATGCTAACTTCTCCGGCTGGGCATCATTCTGAATTAATTCTTTAACGATCATTTTTCCAGCAAGAATATTCGGGAGGCCTATATAGGGAATATTGATCAGAAGCTTACCGATCAGGTAGGTCAATAACGTGACTCTATAAGTTATTACCATCGGGACACCTAGAAGAGCTGCTTCCAAAGCCGCTGTTCCCGAAGCAATCATAATGGCGTCACAGCATTGCATAACATCATAAATTTGGCCTTTGACAGTAGGCGGGCAGATACCTTTGGACTCTCCAATCTCAGTTATTGCAACATCAGATAATATCGGTGCCTGAGATAAAATAAACTGTAGTTTGTCACACCGGACCTGTAGAATTTTTGCTGCATCCAACATAAGTGGCAATAAACGGCTGATTTCATTACCGCGGCTACCAGGAAACAATCCTACGACAGGAATCGATGGATCCAGTCCAAACTGCTCAAATGACATTTTTCTGCTCAAACAAGGATGAACTCGATCGACTAATGGATGACCAACATAGCTAACAGGAATATCGTATTCTTGGTAATACGATTCTTCGAATGGAAAAATCACAGCCATCATATCAACGACTTCACCATATTTTTTCACCCGACCAGGACGCCAGGCCCAAACCTGAGGACTGACATAAAATAATACCTTGACACCACAGGACTTCGCACGACGAGCCAATTTGAAGTTAAATTCCTTATAATCTACGCAAATCAAAAGATCGGGTTGTTCTTCGCAAACCACTTTCTGAACTAGTTTGAGCGCCCTTTTGATTTCTAGGAAATGCTTTAGAATTTCGCCTATTCCGATTACAGCAATATTTGTGGAGTCGTAGCAAACCTCAATCCCTGCTTCGAGCATGTTTTGCCCACCCATTCCGATCCCGCGAATATCTGGCACGATTTTTTGTAACTCACGGAAGATATCGGCTGCATAGCGGTCCCCAGACGCTTCTCCGGCCACCAGCATCACTAATGGAGCTTGTTGGCTCACTAACCTCAATTCAAATAAGGATCGACGACGTGCTAGAAAACACTTTTGATAACATCAACGATATGGTGGATTTGCTGTTCGCCCAACTCTGGAAACACCGGTAACGATAGACAACGCCCGGCGATGTTTTCGGCCACTGGAAGTGATAATCCCTGGTAATCCGAACTAAATACATCTTGTTTGTGGAGAGGAATCGGATAATAAACTGCAGAAGCAATTTCGGCCTCTCGCAAAGCCTTACTGATCGTATCCCGATGCTCGGTTAGCATCGTATACTGATGGTATACATGTTTTCCTACCCGGTCCTCAAAAGGCGTTTCCACGGGAACATCGGATAACAAATGGGAATAAAGATGTCCAACCCTACGGCGGTTTTCATTGTAGGCATCAATACGCTTAAGCTTTGTTCTTAGTATTACAGCCTGCACCTCATCGAGACGACTGTTATAACCAATCCGATCGTGACGATATTGGGCACTGAATCCATGGTTGCGCAAACTCTTCACCCGTTCGGCCACGCTCTCAGAATGGGTCGTAATCAACCCACCATCTCCGAAACACCCCAGATTTTTACTCGGAAAAAAACTAAATCCACCAACATCTCCAATTGCACCCGTTTGGTACCCCCCTATGGTAGCGCCAAACGACTGAGCACAATCTTCGATTAACTTCAAACCATGAGGCTCACAAACGGCTTTTAGCTTTGCCATATCAACCGGTTGCCCAAATAAATGGACCGGCATGACAGCTACCGTTTTACTGGTTATGGCCTTCTCCACCAAATCAATATCTAAATTAAATGTTTTCGGATCGATATCCACAAACACGGGTATCGCTCCCACATAATGAATCGCTTCAGCCGTAGCAATAAAGGTGAAAGGCGTAGTAATGACCTCATCTCCCTTCCCTATACCCAGAGCATCCAAAGCAATGTGCAAAGCATCCGTTCCAGATGCAACACCGATTGCATGCGGCACCCCTAAGTAACTTGCCGCCTCCTTTTCAAAAGCTCTAACGTTCGGACCCAATACAAATTGGCAATCTTCCAATACTTCATGAACACCGGTTTCAATTTCCCGTTTCAATTCTAAGTATTGCTTTTTGAGGTCTACCATAGGAATCATTAATTAAAGATCTCCTTGTTTTTCAATAAGTCTGTGATCTTTATCGCTGTTTCCAGCGCTCTTTTCCCATCTTCTCCAGAAACTAACGGATCTGCTCCTGTCCGAATGCATTGAATGAAGTGTTTGATCTCCTCTTGAATCGCATCACCATTTTCAAACACAGTTTTTTCGGTTTCGATTTCTGGAACTCCAGGAAACATTTCCTTTTTTCCCCGCTGATGTTGGGTCAATACTCGATTTTGAAAATCAATGGAAACATATGAATTTGGTCGAAACATCCGCATCTTTCGTTCCATCTTCATACTTACACGGCTCGCTGTCACATTAGCTACACAACCATTTTTAAAAACCAGCCGAGCATTTGCTATATCCGTATCTTCGGTCAACACAGCGATTCCACTAGCATCAATTCGATCAACATCAGACCCTACAAACTCCAATATGATATCAATATCGTGAATCATCAAATCCAACACAACACTGACATCATTGGCTCGCGGATTGAATGGTGCCAGGCGATGCGATTCAATAAACAAAGGCTTTTCCTGTAACTCCAAAGCCAATATAGCAGCATTAAACCGCTCCAAATGTCCCACCTGTAGTGTACAGTCTTTCTGTCGGGCTATTTCAACCAATTCGTCCGCTTCCCCAACGGTTACGGTAATCGGTTTTTCTACCAGAACATGGACCCCTGCATTCAGAAAATCGCGAGCTATCGAGTAGTGTAAACGCGTAGGCACTACAATACTGACAGCGTCAACGTCGTGAATCAGATCACGGTAATCAGTTAGCCCTCGACAACCATGCTTGTTGGCGATGTCGGCGGCAACCATTTCCCCCGAATCAACCACCGCGATAAGTTCACAGTCATCTAGACTAGCATATTTTTCCGCATGAAACTTCCCGAGATAGCCTACCCCGATAACAGCACACTTCAGATCTGCCATAGTGCTATTTAATCCCTATTTTTAGATTCGATCATAGCAAACCCATGAATCCCGCGAATTGACTTTTCCGACAACCATTGCCGTAAATACGAAATTTCAGTCGTTTGCTCTATTGGTTCCAAGTTCTGACGGGCCCGAAGCCGACGAAAGGCCACCGACACTGCTTTGAATCGATCCCGAACGATTCCATCACGCCGCAACCCGATAGTATTGAGTCGGTAATGCCGGGCTGGAACACCACCCACCATGGTGTAAGGTATGACATCCATACTCACCCCTGTAGTTCCACGAATCATGACTAATGAACCAATTCTACAAAATTGATGCACCATCACGCCACCCCCAAAAAAAGTTCTATCCCCAACCTGAACATGCCCGCCTAAAGTTGCACCACTCGCGAATATATTGCCATCGCCTACCTGACAATCGTGAGCCACGTGGCTGTTATTCATGAGAAAACAATCTGACCCTATTTTGGTGGATGAATTTTCCCGTGTCGCACGATTAACAGTTACTCCTTCACGAAAAACATTGTTATCTCCTATATGTACAAAGGATTTGGTCCTAACGCCAAAACTCAAATCCTGAGGCAAACCGCCGATCGCTGTATGGGGAAATACTTGGTTGTTACTTCCAAGAATTACGAAAGGGTGGATAACGGCATGAGCATGGATAACACAACCATCGCCAACGACAACACCATCTTCAATGATTGCAAACGCGCCAACAGATACGCCTTTACCCAATTTCGCTGAAGTAGCCACCTGTGCGGTGGAATGTATCTTGGCTGCCATCAATATACTTAATACTTAGCCCCTTGGATGAAATTTCGCATGCAGCTGTTTTAATCGTTCTCGTGCAACATGCGTGTATATCTGCGTTGTCGATAGATCACTGTGCCCCAGTAACATTTGCACCACTCTTAAATCAGCACCATGGTTCAAAAGGTGGGTAGCAAAAGCATGCCTTAAGGTATGTGGTGAAATTGTTTTATGTATTCCAGCTTTGCGGGCATAACGCTTAATAATGTACCAAAATGCTTGCCGAGTCATCCCTGTCGCTCGATTCGTTACGAAAAGGAAATCACTCAACTGGTTTTTTAGAATTTTTTGGCGCCCATCCTCGACATAAGATACCAACCATTCCAGGGATTCTTCACCGATAGGCACCAAACGATCTTTCTCTCCCTTCCCTGTTACCCGTAAAGCCCCTTGTCGAAAATTAATCTGCGTAAGACGTAAACCAACCAGTTCAGACACACGAAGTCCAGTCGCATACAAAACTTCAAGCATAGCCCGGTCGCGCGCTCCAATAGGCTCTTCAATATTCGGCACATCCAACAAGGCAAAAACATCCGCTTCGGTAAGCGTTGTTGGTAAAGACCTGCCCAAACAAGGCGATTCAATCCCCGCACAGGGGTCTTCGGATACAAGACCTTGTTTAATTAAAAAAGAATAAAACTTACGAAGACTAGACAATAAACGCGCACTTGACCGTGCACTCGCGCCTTTTTTAAACTCCAACGCCAGGTAAGCGGTAATATCGTCTGGTCTCGACAATAACAAACTATCCCGTTTCAACCACTCACTGAATTTTCGGACATCTGATTCATACGCTTTAAGCGTATTTTCACTCAAGCCTTGCTCAACCCAAAGCGCATCTTTAAACCGTTCAATCAAAAGCTTTGAAGCCATACCCACACGAAACAGCGTGTGGTCATCAACATTAATTTTGTTAACGTTACTCATACCTTAAACTGCGACATGCAGCCCAAAAGCATCAGCAATTAGCCGATCCGAATTCAATCCGGAGGGGCACAAAATCAAATTTTAAATTTTTTCCTTTATCCTAGCCGCTTTACCGGTCCGTTCTCGTAAATAATACAGCTTCGCCCTTCGAACATCTCCGCGACGTTTTAGCTCAATACTATGAATCAACGGACTATGGGTTTGGAAAACACGCTCGACTCCTTCCCCATGAGAAATTTTTCTCACCGTAAATGCAGAATTGACACCCCGGTTACGTTTGGCAATAACTACACCTTCAAATGCCTGCAGACGTTCACGCGTTCCTTCTTTTACCTTAACCTGCACAACAACAGTATCGCCCGGAGAAAAATCCGGAATATCCTTCTTCATTTGTTCAGATTCAAGTGTTTGAATGATATTTTTCATTACTCATTCCCCTTAGTTTTTTCTATTTCGAATTCATTTAAAAGCTGACGTTGCTCGTCCGTCAGTATACGTCCAGCCAGCATGTCGGGTCTGCGCCTGTTCGTACGTCCCAGTGATTGCTTCAACCGCCAACGATCAATCTCCGCGTGGTTCCCGCTTAACAAAACATCCGGTACACATCTCCCATCAATTTCCACCGGCCGGGTGTAATGAGGATAATCGAGTAGCCCATTCATAAACGAATCACGCTGAGCTGATTCATCATCACCCAAAACGCCAGGTAACAATCGAGTAACCGCATCGATTACTACCAAAGCCGCTAATTCTCCACCACTTACTACGTAGTCACCCAACGACCATTCTTCATCAACCTCCATATCGATAAACCGCTCATCAACGCCCTCGTAGCGACCTGCAATAAGAATCAATCGTTCACGTTTGGCAAAACTCTTTATATCAATTTGGGTTAATCGTCGCCCCTGCGGATTTAGAAACAACGTCTTCCCAGGTAAATCGGAATCAGCTCTAACAGCTTCGACAGCCGCCTGCAGCGGCCTAACCATCATGACCATACCTGGCCCTCCGCCATAAGACCTGTCATCGATGGCACGATGATGATTATTTGCGAAATCTCTGGGGTTCCATAGCTTCATGGCTACAATGCCATTATCAATGGCTCTCCCAGTGACACCATAACCGGAGATATGACGAATCATATCTGGAAACAAAGTCACAACATCAAATCGCATCTCCGAAAATTATTACCTCAATCAAAACTCCGGATCCCAGTCCACAATGATTCTTCCACCCTCCAGATCGACTTTTTTAATATATCTACCCTGAACAAAAGGGATAAGCCGTTCTCGTTCACCTTTGACGACCAGTACATCATTGCCACCGGTTTCAACCAAATAATCAACGTTGCCCAGCATTTTGTTAGCAACTGTAATCACCGCCAATCCCACTAAATCAAACCAATAATACTCACCCCGAGCAAGCGGTTGCAATTGATCATGATTTATGACGATTCTGATTCCCACAAGCTTGGCAGCATTTTCGCGCTTATCTACAGTTGCCAGCTTTGCAACAACACCCTTTCCCTGACGTTCTCCATCCTCAACATCGTAGCGGATGTACTCGTTCTGAAAACATAGGAACCACGACCCATAATCCAGAATGCTTTCTCTTGGCGCAGTGTAGGAGTAAACTTTCACCCAACCCCTTAAACCAAATACCCCCGTTACTTTACCAATATCAATCCAGTGATTCTCAGACACGGATTTGGAGGAAACACTGCTATGCTTCGGCTAAAACTTCCTTCACTTTTTTCGTTTGTTTAATCAACCACTTGACTCGACTAGTCGCCTGCGCACCATGAGAACGCCAATGGTCGACGCGTTCACTGTTTAATCTCAGACGCTCTTCACCCCCTCGGGCAAACGGATTAAAGAACCCGAGTCGTTCAATATATCGCCCGTCGCGGGCCTTTCTGTTATCAGCCACTACGATATGGTAGAAGGCGCGGTCTTTGGCACCTGCTCGGGCAAGACGAATTTTTACCATTTAAATTTCCTATTCGTAAAATCAGTTAATCAACTTAAGTTAATCGGACCATTGTACGGATTTTTTTCAAAATAGAAAGCAATAGCGCGGAATTTTCACGATTTTCGTAACTAGGCGCTCAAACAACACCTCTAACAAACCTTAGGACACAGAAACGTACCGCTTTACTATCAAAATCCTAATCAAACTCAACACGATCAGCGTACGGCTTTGCAGTTCCATAAAAGCAAACTTATCGGACACCCGGGTTTAGGAACCAGAAAAACGTGTATTTCCCCTTACGACTTAAACCTACACAAAGATAATTTAAATTCTCAGAACGAATACAAGATTAATTTAGAATGGAGAACCCCCTTTCATTGCACCTTTCAATCCACGCATCATATTCGCCATATTACCTTTCTTCATCTTTTTCATCATTTTCTGCATTTGCTTATATTGTTTAAGCAAACGATTGATATCTTGAACTTGGGTACCAGAACCCATAGCGATCCTTCTTTTTCTCGAACCGTTAATCGTTGCCGGAAATCGGCGCTCATTACCGGTCATAGAATTAATCATCGCCACTTGACGATCCAAATCCTTATCATTGACTTTTTCCTTAACCTGCTTGGGAATATCCGCCATGCCCGGCAACTTCTCCAGCATCGAATTTAAGCCTCCCATATTTTTCATCTGTAACAATTGCTCCTGCATATCAACCAGGTCGAAGGACTTACCTTTTTGAATTTTTTTGGCAAGACGATCCGCCTTTTTCCGATCAACTTTTCTTTCAACCTCTTCAATTAGGCTGAGAACATCTCCCATACCCAGAATTCGTGATGCAATCCTATCAGGATGAAACAACTCCAATGCATCGATCTTTTCCCCAACCCCAATAAATTTAATGGGCTTGCCGGTAATATGTCGAATCGATAAAGCAGCCCCACCTCGGGCGTCACCATCTGCCTTGGTGAGAACAACCCCAGTCAACGGAAGCGCATCATTGAACGCTTTAGCGGTATTAGCGGCATCCTGCCCAGTCATACTGTCAACAACGAACAAGGTTTCAATTGGCTCCACTGCAGCATGAACCTGTTTGATTTCCTCCATCATCTCATCATCTATGTGGAGGCGACCAGCGGTATCAATTATCACAACATCTAGAAACTTCAACTTGGCCATTTCGACGGCTTTTGCCGCAATTTTCACAGGGGATTGAGCCTCATCACCAACGAGAAATTCCGCTGAAACCTCTTCAGCCAACGTTCTCAATTGCTCAATAGCAGCTGGCCGATAAACATCGACACTCACAACACCTACTTTTTTCTTTCCAGTTTCCTTCAACCATTTAGCTAATTTTGCAACTGTGGTCGTTTTACCTGCCCCCTGCAAGCCAGCCATAAGGACAACTGCTGGGGGATTGGCTGCCAGATTGAGGCCTTCATTCGCCTCTCCCATGACGTTGACCAATTCTGACTGAACGATTTTGATAAACGACTGGCCTGGAGATAAACTCGTTTGAACCTCACGTCCCAAGGATCGTTCACGGACGCTATCGCTAAATGCTTTAACAACAGGAAGCGCCACATCCGCTTCAAGCAAAGCCATACGAACTTCACGCAAAGTGTCTTTGATATTGTCTTCGGTTATCCGTCCTTGACCGCGGATACTTTTTAGACTTTTACTTAAACGCTCACTAAGATTATCAAACATACTAAAAAACCTTGATTGAAAAATTCACAAATCCACCGAAACAAACAACGCCCCTTGAGCCGCGGAAAATTTGCTTTCTACTCGGGATTTAAATAGTCCCGCGACCCCAGACGCCGACCCATTATAGCGGTAAATTAAGAAATAAAACTGAAAAAAGTATTCTTCAATTTGACTCGATCTTCGAAAATCAATTCGTTATTTCAAATCACTATTCCTGTAAACTAACCAAATTCAGCATCCATATGCTGGCAAATTCCCAACGATAGGGAAAAAACAATTCCGTAGTACCAAATAGAATCGTGCAATGAATACCCTAGTTTTTGCGAGTATATCGATATTCCTTTACCTTTTAATAGCCTATTTTATTGCACGTTCTCTTGTGACGGGTAAGAGGCCTACGGGATGGCCACTGAAAAACATCTTCATTTCAATAACCTTATTGGCGGTTGTTTTCCATGGAATGTTCCTTAGCGATATATACTCGCTTGAAGAAGGAATCAATTTTAGTTTTTTTAATACCGCCGCGCTGGTCATGTTGATCATGGTAATCTTGTTAGCCCTCACTGCACTGACAAAACCCATTGAAAAATTAGGTGTTTTTATTTTCCCACTCGCATCAGGAATCTTACTACTTAAACTTCTTTTTCCAGAAAAAGTTCATGTCATAAAAACCGTATCGTGGGGAATGGATGCCCATATTATGGCCTCGATCTTGGCCTATAGTCTTCTAAACATTGCGGCAGTTCAAGCGGTCCTTTTAGCGGTCCAAGAAAGGCAACTACGTCGTCATCCTAATCGTTTGATCCGTGCATTGCCGCCCTTGCAAACAATGGAAACACTACTCTTTCAGCTAATTGCGACAGGATTTTTTGCGTTGACAATTTCACTGTTGACCGGCTTCCTTTTCCTTCACGACATTTTCGGACAACACTTGGCGCACAAAACAGTTTTCTCCATTCTTGCCTGGGTAGCCTTTGCCATATTGTTGGTAGGAAGGATGCGTTATGGATGGAGAGGGAAGGCCGCTGTGCGCTGGACATTAACGGGGTTTATATCTCTAATGCTGGCTTATTTCGGCACTAGATTGGTACTAGAACTCATCCTGGATAAAACCTAATCGTCTTGAACAGGAGATTGTTAGAAACTAACTAACCATTTTAGGGGGGATTTATGGGAATTTTATTTGTTTATTTTATAAAAATAATAAGATCAATGGCTTCTGATGTCTGCACCTTTAACTAAGTCGATAACTCCCCAAATTAAACGGCAACTTTATAGGACTCTACGGCGATTTTTCCACGATTTATTTTGCGTAATGCACTTCTCAATTTCTCTCTTCTTCCGGCGCCTAGCTTTATGATTTCACGGTCTTTATCTAAAATCTGTCGAATGACATCAGCTAACTGCCCGTTCCGTTCATGAACTGGTTGCGAGAAAAATGCTGCAATCAACTCTCTACGTTGACTTTCGATCTTTGTAACGTTTTCCCAATCTTCCTTACGCGCTTGTGACAGCATCTTTTCGCTTAAAACGATAATCTTTTTAATATCAGTTGCTTGTTTGCCAACACTCATCATAAATTCACCTTATATCTGATCGTACTTATTTTATCGGCAAGTGTTTTATATTCTTTAACAATTTTTTATGTTTCACGCCACACTTTTGAGAAAAACCCTGACAAGTGGTCTCAAAGGGATTATACATCTGAATGTATTTAATCCTTATGACTACTCAATTTTCTATTTTAAATCAGTATCCTAAGCATGTGTCTCGTTCAAAACCCTGGTGCGAAATTGCAATACCTTGACCATTTTAAATCCACAACCAAGGTTTTAGTCTCAGCCAACAGACTCGGAGAATCCCAGTGAATAAACTTAAGTACATCCCAGCTTCTGAATTTGATCGCATCAGGTGTATTAGCCAGGACCCACTCGTAACAACAGATTTGTTCGCCAAATTGGCGCGCATCAATGCTTTATATATGATTGCCTGCGCAGGGTCTGGTCATATCGGGAGCAGCTTCAGTAGTCTAGATATCGTCTCTTGGCTTTTTCTTAACGAGCTCCGGTTTAAGCCCAAGAAAAAAGACCTATATTTCTCATCCAAAGGACACGATGCCCCTGGATTGTATGCCGTACTAACCGGATTGGGACGATTACCATTTCCACTAATCCATCGTTTGCGCAGAGTTGACGGACTTCCTGGACATCCCGATGTTCACACCAAAGGCATCGAAACCAATACCGGTTCACTTGGCATGGGAGTTTCAAAAGCCAAAGGTATGATCAGTGCGGCCCGAATTGCTGGTAAGTCTATAAGGGCATATGTCTTGACAGGAGATGGAGAACTTCAGGAAGGGCAATTTTGGGAATCGCTAGTTTCTGCCGCAAACGGAAGTTTCGATGAAATCACCGTTATTGTGGATCATAACAAAGTTCAGTCCGACACACTGGTCTCTAAAGTAAGCAATTTAGGCGATCTGGAATCAAAATTTTTGGCCTACGGTTGGCATGTAGATCGTTGCGACGGACATGATCTCACCGCTTTATCCCAAATTATTTCAAAACAAAAGAAAATCACAAGCAAACCTAAAGTGATCATTGCAGACACAATTAAAGGCTGCGGAGTTTCTTTTATGGAACATACCACAATGGCTCCCCAACAACGGTTATACGCCTATCACAGTGGAGCACCGGATGAAGAGACTTACACTCGAGCCGTAGATGAATTAATCAATTCTATCAATAAATGCCTTAAAAACCTCAGCGCAACACAGATCAAAACGGACTCAAATACCTCTTTACGCCCGATAATTCCTAACGATCCTCAACGCCTCATACCAGCCTATGGATCTGCATTAGTGAGGGAAGCGGAATTAAACAACAGCATTGTCGCTCTGGATGCAGACCTCGCCTTAGACTGTGGATTATTACCCTTCGAAGACCGGTTTCCAAACCGCTTTTTCGAATGCGGTATCGCAGAACAAGACATGGTTTCCCAAGCAGGGGGCATGGCACTCAAAGGCCTCCGACCTGTGGTGCATTCCTTTGCCTGTTTTCTATCAACCAGACCCAACGAGCAAATATACAACAATGCTAGCGAAAATACCCAAATCGTTTACGTAGGATCGCTGGCAGGATTGCTTCCAGGCGGACCAGGTCATTCACATCAAGCTGTAAGAGACATTGCATCACTATCTGGCACCCCTTCCCTGGAAATGTTACAACCCTCTTGCGAACAGGAAGTAAGTCTGTGTGTGGAATATTGTTTGAGGCATTCCACCGGTAGTACTTATCTTCGCTTGGTATCGATCCCCTGTTGCGTACCATACCAACTACCAAAGGACTATATCCAAATGCGCAATGGCCAAGGTGTGGCTCTACGCGAGGGAAAAGATGCCGTATTCATAGGCTATGGCCCCGTGATGCTAACCGAGGCGTGGAACGCAGCGTCAAAATTGGCGAAAAACAACAATATTCACCTAAAAGTCATAAATCTCCCTTGGTTAAACCGAATAGACCGCAAATGGCTGTGTGAAGCGGTAAGCGGCTACCCCTGGGTATTTACAATCGATGATCACTACCTTGAAGGAGGCCAAGGGCAACTCATCGCTGCTGAACTTATGCGGCTAAGGTTACCCTCACCCCCACGAATTCATGGTTTTGGAGTTCAAGGGATCCCTGCTTGTGGTCGTAATGATGAAGTATTACAGGCTCACGGTCTTGATGTCGAAAGCTTGGTAAAGGTTATAGTCAGATTAATGGGTCAATCGTAAGGGTGTCGTTACAAAGCATAATGTTAATTCGTTGACAAGGTCTTGAATTCATCTGGAATTACATCCCATGCCCCTTTAACTTCTAATAACAACGCTGTAACTTCATCCAACTTACCACAATCATTCTTTAAACTTCCTTCTAATAAACATCGGCTCATGTAGTCGTATAAAGCATCAAGATTTTTCGCGATCTCTCCCCCTTTATCCATATCTAAACTCGCTTGTAAGGTACCGATAATCGTAATCGCCAAACTCAGATTTTCTCCCTTACTCGAGATTTCTTTACGTTCCATATCACCCTTTGCCTTTGCAATCTTTTCCAAAGCACCTTCCAGCAGCATTTGAATCAATCGATGAGAACTTGCATCGGCGATTTGACCATGCAGGTCCACCGATTTGTACTGCCGAATTGCAGAATTAGCCATAGAACCCATGTATCCCCCTTCCTATTTTAGTTTAACTAATTATCTATCTCTTGATAGAGCGCCCGGCAAATTTTCCAATTGCTGGGTTAAGAATCCGCTCGTAGTATCCAATTGCGCAACCAGTACATCCAGCGCGGTAAACTGCCTTCGTAAACGGGCCTCCAAGGTTGTTAAACGACGATCCAGGCTCACGCGATCATCCGCAACGCTTGAAATTTTATCACTTAGGCTATCCAGTCTTGAATCAATCAAACTATTAGAGCCTAGAATCCGACTCATTAAATCGCTCAATCGGGCGGAGACACCAAAACCACTGGATATACCACCTCGAGGTCCCAAATCACCTCCGAGAATCTCCACCTCCAAACCAATACCTTTCAAAGTTTGGCCTGCACCGGTTGCTTCCACTCCACCGATCGTACCCGTCACATCAACTCCTTTAACACCCTCTGCGATAGAAAATCCGAGAGTTGTTGCAGAACGTGTATCAATCGCAACAATTTCAATAGATGAAGCACTACCATAACGCAATGAAGTAATAGTTATATGATCGTCTTGGTAATCGACACTGACCCCGACACCAGCTTCAATAATTGCGGTGTCACTATTGATTTGAGATTGAATTTCTCCAGCCAAATCGTTACCGGAACTATATTCTCCCCGGCTTAAAGAAAGTGTTCCGGATAATATCCCATCAACTTTGAGGGAAAGCGTGTCATTATCCTCATCTATTAATAGCGGAAAGGTTCCGACAGAAGCACTCGAATATACGGCCTGACTAGGCAGTTGAGTAATTTCGATAGGAAAGTTTCCCGAAGCAGTATTACCTGATGGCGAAGACACCTTCACCAGTGAATCAGTAGAACGACTGGACACAGAAAAGAGTGAAGCAACCTGGCCTGGGTCTTGGGTAATCGCTTTATCTAGAATATTCGAATCTAACTCCAAATTGCCATTACTCAGGGTACGAATACCGATATCCGCCAAAGTCCTGATTGATCCAGTAAGCCCTTCTACTGGGTTATTCAATTCACGTCGAATTTGCTGGTCTATGCTTCTTAGAACAGAGTCTCCTAGTAACTCACCTGATGTCCCGGTATCAATATTGACCGCGGTTAAACTTGAAATTGTAGACCTTAACGCATTGTAGCTACCGACAAAATCACCAATATTTTTATTGATAATAGTATTATCCGCTGTAACCGACAATCGCTCTGTACTTGAGCTATCCGCCTTCAATATCTCAAGAGTAACACCCTCTACCACACCACTGATGGAATTACTGGATCGGGTAATAGCCAATCCATCCACTTCAATTTGTGCATCCTGAGCAACAACAATCTCTTGCAGATTCTTACCAAGCCCTTCATCGCGGGTGGGATCGAAAGCCAACTGAGATAATCCACTGTCATCAAAGTCATCTCCCAACGAATCACCAGATACAGTTATTTTTAGGCTATTTTCTTGGCCACTACTGCCCGATGAAAATACCAACCGTTTGCCAGATCCATCATCTACAATCGATGCGGTAACGTCGACCGATGCATCGTTAATGGAATCCCTTATACCTTGCAGAGTATTGTTTGAACCGTCAACAGTAAATGTATGAGGGACATTGTGAGTACTAGACGTAAAAATATTGGATCCACTATCATAGCTGCCAAAATTAATCGTCAATTGCCCTGTCCCAACTACCGCCGTGTCGTCATCAAAACCCGTCGAAGCCAATTTTTGCGCCTGCGCCAAAGCGTTAACTTTAATGCTATAGCTTCCAGTTGCAGAATCTCCCGATTCATTTGCGGTAAAAAGTTCCGGGTCGCTAGACTCTAATTTAACCGATCGAAAATTTTGGATCGCCGACAATCCTTTCTGCGTAGTTTGAAATTCCGACAATGCACTTTTCAATAAACCGAATGCAGACGTCTCTGCCTGCAGTTCCGCTTCTTTTTTGTTCAAACGCAAACTGGTCGACTCACCCTCAACGGCTACTAGCTGGGTCACTAGACTATTGACGTCCAAACCCGAACCGATACCCGATACTGTCGCTACCATATCAAAATTCTCATTCTATTCCTGAACCACACCAAAATTACTAGCTATTTGCAAAGCCAAATTCATGCCATTTCATTAGCAAGTAAGCCTCTGTCATCTTGGTGGAACTGCCGAGCAACAGCCAAAATTTCCTCCGAGGGAATTTGTCTAATCACATTGTCACTCGTAGAATCAATCACTTTGACCACTGTCCGCCCACTCTCTTCATCAACACTAAAATGAATCTCACGCTGTGTGCTTTCAATATAATCGTTCAAACTAACCACTACCGCATCAAGCTCTTGACTTGATAGAGGTTGGTTTTCTTGATTTTTCAGTGGTAAACCTTGCCGTTCATCGGCCGATTGTTGCCGTTCCGTCTGAAGCGTTTCGGCATTCTGCTTCGAATTGGAAACAACTACAGTTCGCTTTGGAATTAAATTCAATTGGGATGTTGTATCAGGAATCATGGTATTAGCTACTCCTCGCCAACATGCACAGATTTTTGATGAAAATAAATGCTGGAAATCGTGCGAGACAGAATAGTTCGTTGTGTAGAATAAACTATCGAGTCACCCCCTCCCCCCTATAAACTAAATTATAAGGCCGCCCCTTCCCTAAAGAAGGGGCGGTATTTTTCTTACTAAAACTAACCTAAAAGAGAAAGAACGTTTTGCTGTAACGCGTTAGCCTGAGCTAATATCGCAGTTCCAGCCTGTTGCAAAATTTGCGTCCGGGTCAATTCGGCCGTTTCCACCGCAAAATCAGTATCAAGAATACGGCTGCGCGCAGCGCTAAGATTCTCCGCAGAAACACTCAGATTCGAGATCGTAGACTCAAATCGGTTTTGAATGGCACCCAAATCGGAACGAGCTCCATTAATCTGTGCCAAGGCACCATCAACTACACTAATGGCACTCTGGGAACCCGCTTGGGTGCTAATATCAATCTGCGAAACCCTCGACAGCGTACTCGCCTGTGATTCGTTGGCAACGCCTGTGAACAACCCACCACTGGCTGCAGCAACACTTGAAGAAATACTGAATGATCCGCCAGTCGCTTCAAAAGTGACCGTTCCGCCTACCACGGTCGAATCAGTATGAGCAGCTTCTGCAGTTGCACCACCATCAGATAGTACCACGGAATTGCCGGTAGCACCGGTAACATTAATAGCCTGAGTGGTTAGGGCATCGGCAGCTGAGTGTTCGAAATTCTCAAATTTGATGTCATCACCGGTTGCACTCGTCAACTCCAGTGCATCCCCCGAGTTGCTAAGTTTTGCAGTAATACCTGTGCTCCCTGTTTTATCGTTAATCGCCGAAACCAGGGAATCCAGATTATTTGTGGTAACCGCGGCAGAAACCCCAATCGCCGTATTATTACTGCCGAAGAGGTCAAAGCTCACCGTACCATCGGAGGATAAAGTCGATATCGTCGCGGTAGTGGTTGCTTCCGCGGTCACGCCGGTAGTACCGGAAACTTTATTTATAGAACTGACAATCGCTTTAGCGCTAGCATCGGCGATAAGATCGACCGTATCCGAACCTGTACCCACGATCGTCAAGGTCTGTGCGGCAACCCGGTTGCCATTAGTGATATCGGTTTCTCCGGCCAGAGTCAAAGTGGCATTGGATCCGGCAGCGGCAATATTGAGTATCCCACCCGCTGAGCTGTCGACTGTAGACGTGATATTAGCACCGTCATCCAAAACAATGGTAACCGCTCCGGATTGTACGGCGCTGTCTGTAGCGCCTCCTTCCGTGACCGTCGTGCTGCCGAAAGCGACCGAGCTAGTTGCAGTAACTTGAGTCACAGCCTCCGCATCAGTATTATTTAAGACGAAAGTACCGTTACCCGTAGTACTGACCGCATTAGCCAATGAAATCGCAAAGGTTCCATCGTCGTTTCCGGCATTTTGCTGACCTGCAGCAAAACTAAAGTCAGCGGCGCCTTCTGCCGTAGCAGTGAGAGTGACATCATTACCCGTTCCACCGACGGTCAGACTGGTAAGACCAGCAGCATTCAAACCGGTCCTAAATGCTGTTGCAACATCGCCAGCAACAGTAGTATCTACGCGTGCTAAGTCCACGGTCACCGCTTCGCTATTAACCGTAAATGTAACGTCATTGTCAACCGCCACAGTTGTCACGTCCGAAGCATCTAGTGTCAAGGTAGCTTGTGACACAGAATGGTTTGCATCTGTTGAAATAGCGAATGCCTCATCACCACCGGTACCCGCGATTGTAGAAGTAAAATCAAGGTATGCTGCCCCGGACGAGCCATCGGCGGTGAAAGATATGTCGGCACCATTATTAACAAAGCTGATGCCAGCCGCCGTCAACTGTGCTGAAGCTGCGTTTAGTGCTGTTTCAAAGTCGGATGCGATCGTTGTATTGCTGGTAGCATCTGTAATTGTCACACCAATCGTTGCAGTCCCTTGATTAGTAGCGATTGTAAAGGTTGCAGTATCCGCGTTGGCAAAGTTAGTAAAGGTGCCAATTGTTGTTGTTGTATTAAGATCCAGGTTCTGAAAACCATTGAGCGTCGCAGCCTGTCCTATGTCCCCAACACTAAAGTTTTCAATGCCTATATTGCGGCCTGAAGCACTGGTAAGCGTTACCGCATTCGAGGCAGTGGTGGTGACGATATCGGCCACCTGACCTGGCACTGCAATTGCCGCAGCAATATCGGCTTCCAATGTGTTTGCCGTATTACGCGTAAATGAAATACTCGCCGACTGCCCATCGCTCAGCAAATCGAATGAAACTGTGTCACCATTCTCAATCGCTGTGGCCGCTGACAGATCAATCGAAACCGAATTGGAATTAGCTGTCGCGCTGGTAATACCGGAAGTACCCGTTAATGCTGCTGCAATATCGATGGCGGAATCACCCGCTGTAATCGCTTGGGAAACTTGAGCACCGGTCGAATCGGTCACTGTGACGGTCTGGCCAGCAACTGCTAAGGCTTCGGCTGCAGCTACAGTAGCGCCACTCGCGGCGCCAACTAGCGAATCCAGTCCCGGCGATGCATTCGATGAACTTGCCGCAGTAATGCCAGCCGTCTGGTTATTGGTATCAAGTTGATGGACGCCCAAAATCTCACCGGTAGCGCCGGCAACTGAAACATTAATAGTCTGATTGGCGTTGGCCCCAACTTGAAAAGATTGCGCAGTGAACGAGCCATCAAGCAATTTTAAACCATTAAACTCGGTATCACTGGAAATCCGATTCAACTCAGCAATACTTTGATTGACCTCAGCTTGAAGACTTGCACGGTCACTCGCCGAATTTGTGGAGTTAGCCGATTGAATGGACAGCTCACGAATTCGTTGCAGAATATTGGTCGACTCCTGCAAGGCTCCTTCCGCTGTTTGTGACAAGGAAATACCGTCGTTGGCGTTTCGAATCCCTTGATTGAATCCGTTAATCTGTGCAGTCAGCCGGGCGCTAATCGCCAAACCGGCTGCATCATCCTTTGCGCTGTTAATTCTAAGGCCTGAAGACAACCGTTGCAGCGAGGTGCTTAAAGCGCTTTGTGATTGATTGAGGTTTCGCTGCGCGTTCAGTGACGACACATTTGTGTTAATAACTTGAGGCATTCTTTTTCTCCAAAAATCCCCGATACGATCACGTACGGGAAGTATAAATACTTGGCGGATATACGCTTAAATTATGCATAATTACCACCTCCACAATGTTTAGCGGCGGCATCACAGAGAACTTTAGTCCTTTTGTCCACAAATTCTCAAAAGTGTGAAAAAGGTTTTTCATTCTAGAGAAAATACATAAGCCCGAACGATGAGAAATGACAAACACAGTGAAAATTTTTAGTAGTACGTATATTTCCTTGTATTTAATAAGCTTATTGTTTTACTATTGTCCATCCTAAACTCCAAGGTATGTTCAAATGCGCAGGGTCATTTTTAACCAAAAAGGCGGGGTTGGAAAGACCACGATCACCTGTAACTTGGCAGCAATCAGTGCTTTTGAAGGGAAAAGCACCTTAGTCGTGGACTTAGATCCCCAAAGTAACTCGACACAATATCTACTTGGTGAAAAATGTGCTGACCCGGATATAACCGTCGCCCATTTCTTCAAGGACAGCTTAAGTTTGAATCCTTTTGGGAAAAACCAAAATCCATCCCTCAATGACCTAGTCCAAGAAACACCGTTCCAAAATCTGTACATCATCCCTTCACACGCGGAAATTGACACGCTGCAAAGTCGGTTAGAATCCCGTTATAAAATCTTCAAGTTGCGGGAAGCGTTGACGAATCTAAATGATTTTGATCAGATCTTCATCGATACACCCCCGGTTCTTAATTTTTTTAGTCGTTCTGCGTTAATTGCAGCCAATAATTGCTTAGTGCCTTTCGATTGTGACGCGTTCTCACGAGAATCTCTTTACTCTTTGCTGCAGGCGATTGGCGAAGTCAAAATGGACCATAACGAAGGTCTCGAAATCGAAGGTATAATTGTCAATCAATTTCAAAGCCGTGCTAATCTACCGCAACAACTGGTTGAAGAGTTAGAAAATGAAGGGCATCCCCTTCTCAAAACCCGGATCTCACCATCGGTTAAAGTCCGAGAATCGCACAGCGCATCTCAACCCTTGATTCACTACGCACCGAACCATAAACTCAGTGAAGAATTCCAATCCTTATACCATGAGTTAAATGGATAAACGCAAAACTTCAGCCCAACTGCATCACCGACGATCTCAGTGAATATTGTTCAGGTCAGACATTTGGAGTAGAGAGTTTGTCAGCAAGCGACAACTTCTAGAGACACTTTTTGTATTTAATCTATTGGGGTATAAGCGCAGTTGAAACCACTGTAGGCACATTTCTCTACGATGAAGCACCCTGCATTTAAGACAACCGTGCACATGAAGATACTTTGTCGCCAATATAATTGATTACTTCGAGAACCGACTCGAAACTGTAGCCATCGGCAGTAGAATAGACCGCCTCATTTGCCCCGGGTTCGGTCATAATGCTTATAGAGATTGGAGTTCCACTCTTGGTTGACGGATCATGACAATGTAAGACAATTTGGTTCCGTTCCTCACTCACCTCCAGAACTTTTATCGGCTCCACCCATTGAAAACCTTCGGCCCGAATTGTCGGTATACGGAGTCCCATCTCGGTAAGTCGATTGACATACACGTGCACTGTATCCCACAGCTGTTGTTTTTTTAACAAGTAGTTTTTATCAGATTGATGATTATCCTGAATATCATCAACGAGATGCTCTGCCATAGTTTCAGCCAAGTGGGTTAATTCTCGGGTAGAAAGGTTATCGGCATTTAACAAGGGGCGAAGTTCGGGAAATGTATTTAAGAACATCAACCCATACTGAAAACCTTCAGCCGTAGTTTTCTGGTAACACACAATAGCGGTTCCGGTCACCGAATGTTCCTCTAAAGTCAGAAGAAAATCGACCTTTTCCAGTTCTCTTAGGATAATGGCTTCCGAAGTACAGGCCAAACCATTGGTGCTCAGATCAATCGAGTGGCAGGGTTGATAGCCACGCAACCGGGCGACTCCATATTTTCTAATCTTCAAATTTAAGCCCTGGAGAGGAAGCCGTTCATCAGTACGCCTATTGGCCTCTTTTTCTTGAATTTGCGGACTATTTCCCCTTCTTATTTTGCTGTCCATCTCGTTCTCCATCAAGGTTAAATTGAAAATTCAGAGCCTAACAAAAACATCAATACAAGGCACAGCGAAGGAACTCCTAGATTTTATCAAACCATAGCGACGCTCCCTCTCAGAAAGCCATCTACATCGTAGTATTCCCTTGATTGCGCTACGGTTAGTACGGGGAATCAAAGATTGTTTTAAGCAGCCTTTTGATCAGCATCTCTATCTAACGATCCTGCAATTGCAAAACATTTGCGATATGCCGCTTCCAGCGAGTCAACTTCGAATTGTTTATGAGATGCTTCAATCGTCCCAAAGAATTGTAGTTTTCCCGAAACCAAAATAGCAATCCGGTCGCAAATGGATTCGAGGTCATTGAGTAGATGAGTGCTAAAAAATAGCGTTTTACCTCGTTGCTTTTGCTCGGCCAAAAGCGCTTTAAAATTGGCTCGAGCGATGGGATCCAAACCGCTCATGGGTTCATCAATTATCAACAGCGGTTTATCGGCTAGAATGCAGCCCGCAAGGCCAAGCTTTTGGCACATTCCTTTCGAATAGGTACGAACTTTACGTTTTAAAGCCCGGATATCGAAGCCAAGCAAGGTCAAAGTATCATTGACGGCCTGCAAATCGTATTTTTCACCATTAAGCCTCGAAAGCATCCGTAAAAATTCCTCCCCGGTTTGAAAAAAAGGCGCTCGAAAGTTCTCTGGCAAGTAACTCAAGTACGCTTTGGATTCCACACGGCGATGGTCATTCCCAAAAACCTGAATTTCGCCATTGTTCAGATGGCAGAAGTCCAGCAAGCATTTAATCATTGTGGTTTTTCCGGCACCATTGGCGCCAATTAATCCAAAGGTTAGTCCTGGATCGATTTCGAGATTGATCTGGTCAAGAACTTTTGCACCCCCGAATTGCTTTGAAACCTCGTTGAAACGAACCGCTTTCATGATTTAGTACTGGAGGAGGAATCGAATGGTCAATACAGGTTGACCCCAGTACAATCCGAACGACCATTGGTAACCACCCATGCATTTCCATTCACACAGCCTGCCGTGGCTAATCGTGGCCATCCCGAACGAAATGTACCGGACTGAGGGAATCCGTCATCAATTTTACGATCGATTTCCGCGAGTGCCGTTGACGGGATGCCAATTCCCGAATAAATACCGTTTGCACTGACTGAGGAATTCCCGCCATTGACATTGAATTGATTCCAAAAGGCAATAAACATCGCCCCTCCCCAAGGATTGCTGGGAGCATTAAGGGTGGTGGGTGCGGCATTAATTTCAGCGGTGGCGAAATTTCCAGTATAAAAGCCAGCAGCTGACAGATGATTAGTGACCAGCGATGTATTGCGCCAGGGGTTGATTTGTCCATTGTTGCATGAAGTCACGCAATTAACGGCAACGCCACCCACCACGGTTGCGGCCGTACTTGAATCGCCCGGTAGCACATTGTAGCGGTCTTGAAATCCAAACACTGCAGCTTTCAATTCATCCATTTTTGATATGGTATTTCTTACCTTTGCGTTATTGATGAGTTCCTGTCCCTTCAGCACACCGCCCAGCAAAAGGCCGACAACCACCAGGACAATAGCAATTTCAATCAATGTAAAACCAGATTGCCGATTCATTCTTGTAACC
>Ga0114934_10000629_pt1 | contig 22417 bp, 18 predicted proteins | sample 4SBtaG_2_FD_99695 | JGI IMG/M metagenome (GOLD analysis project Ga0114934, IMG submission 99695) | Deep subsurface microbial communities from Kolumbo volcano to uncover new lineages of life (NeLLi) - 4SBTROV10_white metaG | ecosystem: Environmental > Aquatic > Marine > Volcanic ...
TAAGGTGGGTTTAGAGAGTAATCCACATAACTTTCTATTGATGCACGCGATGGGCCCGAATGTCGCCGGTGTGATTGGTTCAGCGGTTGCCGCCGGGATTTTACTGGCGTTGGTTCATTAAATAAATAATCTGTAGTTATTTGATCTATTTGGAGGCTGCCCATTCTCGGGCAGCCTCCTTGTCTAAATCGTCAAGTCTATATTGACGGTTTCAGTGCTCGTTAGTTTCTATGATTGGGTTACTCCATTTTCGCTTGGGCGAGTTCCCTGTTTTACTGTTCATGCTAGTAGTTCTTCATTCTGATATAACCTAATAACAAATCTAGCCCCCTATCAATTAACAACTACATTAATCGGATAAAGCTGTTTTAGTTTTATCCGTGCATCCTCTGTTGTAAAACGCCAGTTAACAGTTCCCCCTGCCTGATTACGAGACACTGTCCAAGCTGAAGTGGCTACACTAACCCGGACAGCGCGAAGATCCAGGCCAGATACAAAGTAAAACGGCAAAATTGCGATCAAGTCAACCAAACCATAAAAGCTAAAAACAAATTTAAACACCTTTTCCGCCACGATTAGTCGGAGAGCATATTCAAGGCTGAAGATGACTACTGTAATTACTTCAATTAACCTGAGATATTCCTTTTTCGTAGGAGATAGGTCGGGCAAGGTATCCATGGAAAAGGTGACTAGTGAAACGATGATCAAGAATTGAATGCAAAACGTGAACACCTTGCCTAAAGTGTTATCGGTATTATCTAGGACTTGTCTTATCGTTTCCTTTTCAACCATCGTCAGTCATTTTCATGCAACATAACAAGTCATTCTCCGGATCAGGCTATCTTACCTTTCATTAGGCTCAGTGGGCAAAGACCATCTATGACTATTAATTATATTTGAAAGTTCTCATTCGATTCTGATATCTGGAGGATACACACCTTCAGAAATAATTCGTTTACGATGTCGTTGTTGAAGTTTTTTATAGTATTCCACCAATTTACGTGGATCGTGATCCACCGCTGCAGAAATGCGGTGGCGGGTCTCGCGTACTGCCGTTATGATAGGATCATCTTTCATGGTGATTCGTTTTCTCCTAGAAGTTCGAGTGGTGTGACCAGTGACGGAACGAATAATCCAAGAAGTCCGTTAACCCGTCTGATGTGCGAAAATTTATTCGCATTGGCTAAATGGCGACAATTCCACGTCAGTAGAAAATCGCATTTCGATATCGACGCCAACGCCAGGTGTAAGGCATCGCCCGCAGGATCGGAGGGCATCACATGATGCTCGACATAGGCGACCACGATGTCAGCAACGGACTCGTCGATATCAACGAGTGGAATTGTTTCAACCATGCCGAGCGCCGCATCCTTATTGGGAAAGGATCCTTTCTCCAATTCGTCGACGACCGCCTCACTGGTCAAGAGTTCGTAATCCGACCGGGAGCGTCCCACCATTCACGTGTCCATTCTCGGCGGGCGATCATGTCAGGCTCAGTCCGTACCTCATGATAGAAACTGGGTATTGTTGTCTCAATATAGACGCGAGGTCTCATATCTTAAATAATTGCCTGAAAATATTGCTATCCTGCCAAACAGATCTACTCTAGCTCCAGGGAATTTTATTGAGTCGGCTGGGTAACATTACATTATTCAAACATTTCTTGCTCTATCAAGCGATATTTGCTCTTTGCCGTGATGTCTGGTTACCTATAACGTCCCGCTTTCATAAATCCGAATTCTCGCACTTATCGGGATTTCCCATCTCACATTAAATGATTCTATCCGCCGGGCTATTCTCACTTTAAATGCACTTGGGGAAATCCCTTCCCACAATAAGTGATTATATCAGTCGCTGCTTCTCACATTATTTGACCGTGCGCCGCCGCGGACGCAGGACAATCAAACCGTCCTGAACAGCCCAAGAAATTAATGCGGGCTTATTTTTTTCTTCGTAATTATTAATCATTTTATATATACGGTGTATAAGAGATTGCAAGCTCCATATGATTAAATAAGTGTTCAATTAGTTATAAGCGCTATATTGGCTGTGACTTTCATTGTGGACAGCGTAACCGTCACCAGCGAGCCTGCGCAAGCTGTTTGTGATAATTTTGAGTAAAATAATGAGCAATGATAACGATTCTTTCATTGGTACGCTATTTACTACCATAGCTTGGCTTTTTGGAGTGGCGCTTGGTTCTTATATAATTGGATTTATTTTTGGGTTTGCGGGAAATTTCTAGTTTTATAGAATATAGAAGGAAAGAATAAGAATGAAAGCTATATACTTTTTATCGGTTTTGTTAGTTCTTAGTTTATTATCATGTAGCTCCAGTAACTCCAGTAACGGCAGGGAAATAGAAGCTTCTAATCCTCTTGATAACTCAGCTGATTATGCCTTTCGAAAAGGATATCATGATGGAAAATCTGCTGCGAACTGGCTTAACAAATCAAGTAGAGATAAATAAATATTAGTACTGAAAAGTACTAATACGGAGTTAAGTAATGTCAAGCTATTTCCATCTGAATAATATTTTGTTGCTTTTTTTTATTACAACTGTTGTGGTCTTGTTCAGTAAAAATAATGCTGCGTCGTCGATTAAAGAATTACGGGAGGAAATAAATGTACATGGGTTTTCCTCTTTAACCGTCGACTTGATTGCTAAAATATTTACTTCATTAATACTTATATACGTACTTTTATGGTATATATTTATAATAATATAGTGGTAACTCTTAATCTTTCTATTCCAAAGACAATTTCTAATAATACATCTAGTCCGAAAGACAGAAATGGGGAAGCAAAGCTGAGGCTAATGGTAAGATCAATGGTGGGTCTAATCGCATAAAGGCACCAATTGCCGAAGCCTGCAACCGGTTGATCAAGAATTCCATTATCTGCTGGAACTATCTGTATCTGTCACAAAAGCTTGAACGCCTGAGCGATAACACCAAAAAAGACAGGTTGTTATCTGCCATAGCTAGCCATTCGCCCATGTCTTGGTCACATATTAACCTTCTGGGCGAATATGAATTCTCAGATGAAAAACTGAAAGATTCAGTCGGAATTCGTCCACCAAAATAGTGGGCCGATACAACCGTGGAAAATGGGGGGTGTGAAATCAGCTCAGACGACTGATTATTGTCATTTTCAGTAAATTCCTACAGAACATTTGGTACCTTTATGGGATTAGACCCAGTATTTAAATCAACAATTGTTCCGCCCAATCATACAAATCTTCAAGGATTTTCTGACTTCGCTGATCGGAACCTGCATTCTGACGACAACCCTCTAGTTGTTTCTTATAGTTTGACAGATCGATACTGCCGCTACTGTTGATATCGGTAATCCTGCTGTGTCTATAGCGATCCCATTGTTCTAATTCTTCTGGGTTTAATGTTTCAGGATAATTCCGGGCACGATACCTGAACAATAATTCTGGCAATCGGGGATCGTGGTTAGTTAACTTTATATCACCCAGTTGATCAGAAGCTGTATTCCTGATTTTTTCCATAAGTCGTTTGTCGTGATCGTCGAAAAATCCACCGCTGTATATCATAAGATCCGGATCGTCACTGATTTTATTCGGAAAACTATCGAAGACTTTACTTGCTTTTTCGGTCACCGAAACACTCTGTCTGAGCTTACTTAAATTTTCAAAGCAAACATCAAGGCTAATCCCTAGTCTGTCTGCATCTGAATCGCGCATGGTTTTTAAAGGGGCAAGTATCGGGCATTTATTCAAATGCACCGTTTTTAATGGGATTCGTTCGATATTGTCTGGTAGATCTGAAACCGGAGTAAATATTCTATATCTTATCTCATCAACATCTAAATCGATCAGTGCTGAAGGATCAATGGACAAATCGTAAACGACCACGCCATTTTTATTCAGGGGATGTGTAACCAAAGGGATAACGACTGCTATACAGCCATTAATAGCAGGGTACTTGCCTGATACATGAAGAACGGGTTGCCATTCACCCGGTATGAGGTGCTTGCTTAGGTGTCTTTTAAGGCGGTTGTTATAGACATAATCGTATAAGCGAGGTTGGCGTCCGCGTATCAATTTAGCGAGATCAATGGTTGCGTACACGTCAGAAAGCGCATCGTGAGCGGATTTGTGTTTAATACAGTTAGCTTTGGTTATTTCCTCAAGCCGGAAGCACGGTTTTCCATCATCGTAATCAGGCCATTCAATTCCCTCGGGGCGCAATGCTCGAGTTAAGCGAGCCATATCGATAATGTCCCAGCGTGAATTACCCTTTTGCCATTCACGAGCATATGGATCGAAAAAATTTCTATACAGGCAGTTTCGAATGACTTCATCGTCAAACCGAATACTGTTATACCCGGTACCGCAGGTTCCAGGACAGGCCAATTGCTTATGGATCAATTCCATAAATTTTGCTTCACACTGGCCTTTTTCATAGGCGAGCTGAGGAGTAATGCCTGTAATAAGGCACGCCGCAGGTTGAGGAAGCATATCGTTCGCTGGTCGACAATACTCAACCAGAGGCTTGTCAATAACTTCAAGGTTTTCGTTCGTGCGAATGCCAGCAAATTGTGCTGGCCTGTCACGTTGAGGATCGGATCCGAATGTTTCGAAATCGAACCAATATAAACTACGAGCTGTCAATTAATCCTCGTTTATTGCGGGAATAATTTTGCACCCATCCCCTAGGATCTTTTCGCCTAAACTGAAAAAGTAGTAACAAATTCGGCAAACAAACAAAGACTCACGTATCTAAATAACGTAGCCCGTGGAATGGTCACACAGCTAAATATTTATCGAAGAGAATCCAGAGCCCTTAACACATCGACCCGGCTGATCATTCCAACCAGATCAACATCATCCATAACAGGAAAACTTCGCCCCCAAGTCTTATCAAATTTCTCGGCCACTTCTACAATGCTGGTATCGACATCAACAGTTATGACTTCCTTGCTCATAAATTCTTTTACTTTGCCACCCATGGATTGATTATAGGTTGCATGCAATACCACTCGGATACATTCTGCCTCAGACAGAACGCCCACCAGGTTACCATGCTCGTCTAAAACCGGCGCGCCGGTAATTCTTTTATGCAGCAATTTATCAATTGACTCCAATACATCATCTTCCTCTTGGAAGCTAATAACCTTGGAAGACATATAATGTTTCGCAGTGATATCTGATAGCATTGTTAATTCCTTGATTCTTATTAGATTTCAGGATACATAGTCGTGAGGCACGCAACATAAGGATTTGAACCCATGTGTCGATCCACCCCAACTGATACTTTACAATAGACCTTAAAATTTTTCAGCCATTTCTAGTCGACGTTTCTTAGCGCACTTTCTAATACACAAACAGCTACCGCCCTTCGATCCGCCACAGCTACCTTTAATGCTAGCGCGTCCAAATACAACTCCAACGGCCATAATCGCAATCACCGCAAGCATAAACAAAAAAGTTAAAATAAAAATTGTCATTGCGTGTGTTCTCCTCCCGAAGGAAATAACAGGGTCGTTCTTTTTTCAAACTCATTACCGGCTCTGATAATAAATAATGCGGCTAATTTTTGTTGTTCTGCTAATTCAAAGGCTGTATCTGCACCCATAACCATAAATGCTGTTGCAAATGCATCGGCTCGCATTGCTGATTTATCAAGTACAGTGACAGATGCCAGCTTGTGCAGGACTGGCGACCCTGTTTTGGGATCTATTGTATGTGAGAACCGCATGTTGTGCGCTTTAAAAAAATTACGATAATCTCCGGAAGTGGCCACAGCAATGTTTCTAAGTTCGATCACTTGTTCTATGGCCCGTTTACCCTCTTCTGGTTTTTCTACAGCGATTCGCCAAGGATTTCCGTCAATCTTACTCCCTTTAACTCTCAATTCGCCACCAATTTCTATCAGATAGTCCTTTATACCCAGGTGATCAAGACGTTCTGCGATTTGATCAACCCCAAAGCCTTTTGCCAGCGCAGATAAATCAATATAAACTTCCGAGATTGATTTTCGGATAGCAGGCGGATTGATCTGTAATGACAAAGATCTATAGCCTGTTTTTTTCGTGACATTGCTTAATTTTGTCTGGTCAGGAACTATTTTCCTGGGCTCATCCGGTCCAAAACCCCATAGATTTACCAGTTGTCCGATGGTGATGTCGAAAGCACCTTGAGTCAATTCACTTACTGCAATGGCCTGTTTCAGAACTTTGGCCATTTGCGGAGAAATCTCGATCCAATCTGTGGAATAATTTTTATTAAGCCTGGATAGTTCAGAGTTGGAATCATAAGTCGACATAGTCGAATTAATCACCTTGAGAATGCCGGAAATATCATCCTGCAGATCTTTTTGATTTACTGCTTCAGGTAAGCGAGGAATTTTAACTGAAAAAGTTGTACCCATTGTTTCACCAAACTGTTGAAACTGATAGGCACTGGGAGTTTCTTCTGAACATCCCTGTAAAAAGAAAACGAGGAACAAGCCAAGACTTGTCCCTCGTTTAATCAAAAACTGTCGAAATCTAAAATTAACCGCCAAAATCATCCAACATGATATGTTCGTCTTCAACGCCCAGGTCTTTCAGCATTTTAATTACTGCATTATTCATCATCGGAGGGCCACACATATAATATTCACAGTCTTCAGGCGCGGCATGATCCTTTAAATAGTTTTCAAAAATGACCTCGTGAATAAATCCTGTGTAACCTTTCCATTCATCCACGTCCAGAGGATCAGATAAAGCGCAATGCCATTCAAAGTTTTCATTCTCTTTTGCCAAAGTATCGAAATCGTCCACATAGAACATTTCCCGCTTACTACGGGCTCCATACCAGAACGACATTTTTCGATTTGACTTTAGCCTGCGCAACTGGTCAAAAATATGGGAACGCATGGGAGCCATTCCAGCGCCACCACCTATAAATACCATTTCGTTTTCTGTATCTTTCGCGAAAAATTCACCGAATGGGCCGGAAATTGTAACCTGATCTCCGGGTTTCAGATTAAAGATATACGAAGACATAATTCCTGGAGGCGCATCAGGAGCATGCGGCGGTGGAGTAGCCACGCGAACGTTCAGCATAATTATACCTTTCTCTTCCGGATAACTGGCCATAGAATAGGCTCGCATGGTTTCATGCTTTACAGTCGAGACATAGCGCCACAGATTATAGTTGTCCCAATCTTCCCGAAATCTGTCTTCTACATCGAAATCACTATATTTGGAAACATGAGGGGGACATTCGATCTGAATGTAACCGCCCGCTTGAAAGGCGACATGCTCTCCTTCCGGTAGCTCCAAGACCAATTCTTTGATAAAAGTCGCGACATTATCGTTGGATTTTACCGTACACTGCCATTTTTTTACGCCGAAGACCTCTTCCGCAACCTGTATTTTCAGGTCATTTTTGACTGTCAACTGACACGACAGGCGATCACCTTCAGCCGCTTCTCTTTTGGTGATGTGGGTAGTTTCTGTCGGTAATATTTCTCCTCCTCCATCAAACACCTTGACCTTGCATTGAGCACAAGTACCTCCACCGCCACATGCAGACGGGACAAACAGATGTGCATCAGCCAAAGCAGTCAATAGTTTAGACCCCACCGGGGCATGGATGGTTTTTTCGTCGTTAATTAATATACTGATATCTCCCGAAGCCACCAACCTGGATTTAGCACCAAGAATCAGAAAAACCAGACTAATAACGATTAGTGTGAAAACAAAAACACCTAATATAATTTCTAGCATGCTGAATCCTTAGAGTTGAATGCCGGAGAAGGCCATAAAGCCCAATGACATCAGACCCGCGGTAATGAAGGTAATGCCAAGGCCTTGTAAGCCTGCTGGAACATCGCTGTATTTTAGTTTTTCTCTTATTCCAGCCATCGCGGTAATCGCCAGAGCCCAACCCAGGCCACTTCCAACCCCATAAACAGTACTTTCGGCCAGGTTGTAATCACGTTCGATCATAAACAGACTACCGCCGAGGATGGCACAGTTCACAGTAATCAAGGGCAGAAATATACCCAATGCGTTGTACAACGCAGGGAAAAAACGATCCAATACCATTTCGAGTATTTGCACCATCGCTGCAATAACTCCAATACAACTCAACAAAGCTAGAAAGCTCAAATCAATATCGGGCAAACCCATCCATGAGAGAGCACCCTCTTTAAGAAGGTAGTTATAAATCAAATTATTTGCGGGTACGGTCAATGTTTGTACGACCATAACAGCAACTCCAAGTCCTATTGCAGTCGAAATCTTTTTGGATACAGCAAGAAATGTACACATGCCGAGAAAAAAAGCTAACGCAAGGTTTTCAACAAAAACTGCCTTAACGAATAAACTGATATAAGCTTCCATTAATGGACCTCCAAATGTACGTCCGTGCCGTGCGCTGTCGGAATAATTCCATAATCCGGTTTTTCCACCTGCACCGGCTTCCAGGTACGCACCGCCCAAATCAGTAAGCCGATGATAAAGAATGCACTGGGTGGTAGTAACAGTAAGCCATTAGAAACATACCATCCGCCATCCTGAACCAATGGAAGAATTTCAATACCCATCAATTTTCCAGAACCAAACAATTCGCGAATAACCGCAACAATGATCAATATCACGCTATAACCTAATCCGTTTCCAATCCCATCTAAAAAACTTTGCATGGGGGGATTTTTCATTGCGTAGGCTTCAGCCCGACCCATTACAATACAATTAGTAATGATCAAGCCGACAAATACAGATAAAGCCTTGCTGGTTTCGTATGCGAATGCTTTTAAAAGTTGATCAACGACGATGACTAATGATGCGATGATTGTCATCTGCACGATAATTCGGATACTGCCAGGAATATGATTACGAATAATACTGATTGATGCACTGGAACATGCAGTCACTGCCGTCAACGCCACACACATTATAAGTGCGGTCGAAAGCTGAGAGGTAACCGCAAGCGCAGAACAAATACCAAGCACCTGCAATGTAATAGGGTTATCGTCCACAAGAGGATCAAGAATAACCTGTTTAATTTCACTACTCATTATTATCCCCTTTCAGATTTGATTTTTTCCAGAAACAGCGAAAAGCCCTGATCGCTCATCCAGTAACGCAACAGATTAGTCACACCATTACTGGTTAATGTCGCACCTGCCAGCCCGTCGACTTGAAATTCTGAGCCAGATTTTTGAGAATCAACCTGACCTTTAATTAGGCCAATAACCGGTTGCTGAGAATCATCATAAACTTTCTTACCCTTCCACAGGGCTCGCCACACCGGATTAACGACCTCACCGCCCAATCCAGGCGTTTCAGCCTGGTCATAAAAGTTCAACCCGACAATAGTTTGTCCATCACCTTCTAGCGCCAGAAATCCATACATCGTTGACCAAAGTCCATAACCATGTACTGGCAAGACGATGGTCTCGATCTGATCACCTTTTTTAAGTAAATAAACTTTTGCAAGCTTTGCACGTCTGCGTATGTGCGCCACGTCGTCTCCGGCAGAAATAGAAACATTCAACTCCGGGTTCTTGGCAGCTTTTCGCTGATCATAACTAAGAGGGTCAATCGATTCGTCATACTCCCCCGTTTCCAAATTGACGATTTTCTGTTCGAATTGCTTAAATGCAGTATCGACATCCATATCTTCTTCCAGCAAGCCAACTACGCTAAGAATATTTTTCTTCATATCCAGAGCTTTGTTGTGTTGCTGCAATGATTTTAAAGCGACTGCGGAACCCGAAACCAAAATTGCACAGACAATACACAAGGACAACGCAACGGCAACAGTTTTTTCCAGGCTGTCGTTAGACAAAGCCAAAATCTTATCGGCATAAGGCTTCGATGCCTTTCCAATACGATTGATCATCGATGCGTCGTTCTCGGAATTCTTTTGGGATTCATCAGACATAACGTTTCATCCTTCTTCTAATATTCGACTGAATCACAAAATAGTCTATCAGCGGAGCAAACATATTCGCAAAAAGAATAGAAAGCATCATTCCTTCCGGAAAAGCAGGGTTTACCACTCGAATCAACACAACCATAACCCCGATTAAACCACCAAATACCCATCGACCAGTATCCGTATTGGCCGCAGTGACCGGATCGGTAGCCATAAATACCATACCGAATGCAAATCCACCCATAGTTAAGTGCCAGTACCAGGGTACAGAAAACATTGGGTTGGTTTCACTACCAATAATATTGAACAACAGGGACGTTACGAGCATGCCTGAAAACACACCTAGCATTATTCGATAGGATGCGATTTTCGTATACAAAAGGAAGGCGGCTCCCAACAAGCAGGCTAGAGTTGAAGTTTCTCCGATAGATCCTTGAGTAAAACCGAAAAATGTCTGCATCCAGCCAATGCCATTAACTGTGATTTCTTCAACTCCACCACTGGCAGCTAAACTTAATGCAGTGGCGCCGCTAAAACCATCCACTGCTGTCCATGCAGAATCACCCGACATAGACACAGGATATGCAAAGAACAGAAACGCCCGCCCGGTTAATGCCGGATTTAGAAAATTTTTGCCTGTACCTCCAAATACTTCTTTGCCGATAACAATTCCAAAAGAAATACCCAGACCAACCTGCCATAGTGGAATATCTGGTGGCATTATCAGAGCATAAAGCATGGATGACACCAAAAACCCTTCGTTCACTTCATGGCCTCGTACCACTGCGAATAAAACCTCCCAGATTCCACCCACAGCCAAAGTGACAATATAGATAGGAAAAAAATACATCGCGCCGTGTAATAAGCAGGAAATCGGGTTACTCGCACTATAACCCACCCAATCGAGAAATAAACTACGCCAATTGCCTACAGTATCGAGACCCAAATCGTTCATAGCGGAATTTGCCTGGTAGCCTGTGTTATAGCAAGCCATCAAGATACAAAAGAACGTCGCAATGACGACATACGTCATCGTTCGTTTCAGGTCAAGTCCATCGCGGCAATGGGTGGTTCCTTTTGTAACATCGGCCGGCGTGTATATAAAAGTATCGACCATTTCATACAGACCATAAAACTTTTCGAAGCGCCCACCATGCTCGAAATAAGGTTCCAGATCATCTAAAAAACGTCTAAGTCTAGACATTATCCTTCCCTTTCTATTTGAGTTAAACTGCTTCTTAATACCGGGCCAAAATCATGCTTTCCAGGATCAATAAAAGTACACAATGCAAGGTCTTCTTCATCCAGTTCAAGACACCCCAGCGCTTGAGCCATATCGGTATCTCCAACGACCAATGCTTTAAGTAACGGAGTGGGCAGAATATCCAAAGGCATTACAGATTCATAAGCCCCGATGGGTACAATTGCACGGGGGCTTCCGTTTTTATTGGTGGTCAAATGAAAGGCCCGTCCAGTTTTTCTTTCCAGGCTGGACAAATACACATTCAAGGCAGAAAATTTATCCTTACCCGGCGTAATCCAGCCAAACAATTCCCGGTCGCGGCCTTCTGGTAAAACCGTGATCTGGTAGTGGTAACGACCCAAATAGGCGGCCCAGTTAACCGCATGATGCCCGTGCAGAAAAGAACCTGAAATAACTCGACTTTCTGAATGTTCAAGCTCGTCTTTTAAAAGATCTTCCGTACTTGCACAAATTCGTGTCCTGATCAGTCTGGGCTTGAAAACTTGAGAACCCGCTATCGACAGGACGCGCTCGACATCCAGCTTCCCAGTTGTAAACAACTTCCCGATCGCCATTACGGCCTGGTATTTGGTTGACCATACTGTTTTCTTTTCGTTAACAGGATCGAGGAAATGAATATGGGTGCCAGGCAATCCAGAAGGATGCGGGCCCTCGAATTCAGCAACTTCGACTGAGGCACAATCGCCAATCGGTATATCGGAATTCGGTGCTTTGCAAACATAAACCTTACCCTGAGTAATTTTGCTGATTACCGTAAGGCCATTGATAAAATCTTCTGCACGCGCCTTGATTATTGGTTCTGCATCCGGCGCCAATGGGTTAGTGTCCATCGCCGAAATAAATATTGAATGCGGCTCGCTATCCAAACTCGGAATTCTGCTATACGGACGAGACTTAAAAGAGGTCCACATCCCGGAATCCACCATGTTTTGCTTGACAACATCAGCGGTCAAATCTTTTAATTCTGACGCTTCATATTTTGAGAATGTTTCGCTGGCAGTACCCTTCAGATCAACAACGACGGCGCGCAAAATTCTTTTTGGTCCCCGAATGATACTGCGCACAGTACCAGCACCCGGTGATGCAAATTTAACTCCCGGATTTTTCTTGTCGGTAAACAGTGCCTGCCCCAGCTTCACCGTGTCACCTTCGCTGACTAACATAGTCGGCTTTACACCTGGAAAATCCTTACCCAACAGAGCCACTGAGTTTACCCTGGCCCCCTCATATATTACCTGCTCGGGTTCACCCTCTACAGGAATATCCAACCCTTTCTTCAATTTAAATAGCATTGTTAATTTGTGTCTTTCTGTCAAATGGCTCCACAATGTATAAGAATGAATTACACCTAATGCGGAGAAATGAAAATTGATTTACCACGAAAATTTTAACGAGCAATTACACCATAGTTTTTTCTAATGGACAATGGTACAAATATAAAACTGTATAAACTATAAAACTAAACTCCAAGTATAATCGATAGCTTTACTGTTCCGTAGGCTTTACGGTAACTATAGATCTCAGCTCTTTTAAAAGAACTGCAATATGCTCCATTGCAATTTTAGAATCTCGTTGAATACTCCCGAGTAAATCAAGGTATCGGTTAATCATCAGACAATTCTGTTCACTCCATTGTTCCATGGAACCGGCTGTCTGAGTCTCCTGTTCGCTAACAACACAAGTTGTTAATGCCTGGCAAATTTTATGAAAATCATCGCGCAACGCCGAGCGCGACAAAGATTCCCAATAAGTTCCCTGAGGTAATAGGCCGATTTGGCTACGCAACCAATCCCAGTGAAAAAGTTCATCCAGTGAAAAATAGGCTGTGGCAACTTCCTGTAATTTGCGACCGCAATCAATATGGACAGCAACAATATCTAAACAGGAAAACAAGCCTTTCAGGCTTGAAGTACGCTCTGCAAGTGATTTGGGTACTGATGCAGCCTGTAATGATTCAACTGCTTGAGATACTTCGATCTTATGCTGGTCGGGTAGAAGGGTACTCAGATTTTTTGAAACAAGTTTAATGTTCGTTCTAAATGCATTGATGCAATCTTCTGCTGATTGGTCACTCCGAGCATTGCTTTGTAGCCATAACATGGTTCGTTCGACCAGTTTGTTTATATCCTTAAATATACTTTGCTGTATTTCCTTATCGACCAAACCATCCTGGTCTTCGATTTCTGACCAAAATGACCGAGTATCAAATATTTCGACAGCCACAATAAATGATTTTAACACCTGGCCAATTGGCGCTCCGGTCTCATCCATTATTCGTAAAGGAAAAATAATCCCCAACTTGTTTACCATATCGTTAATCAGTTGGTTAGCAATTATTTCTTTTCTTAAACGATGATTTTTTACCTGCCCGGAATATTTTTTACGTAAAATAGCTGGAAAATAATCGAGTAATATCTGCTGTGAGTATTCATTATCAAAAATTGTATTTTCTTCTAACAATACATTTTTCAACATGATTTTGGTATAAGCGAGTAATACCGCAATTTCCGGACGCAAAAGACCTATGGAAAGATTATTCCTGTCATTGAGTACATTATCATCAGGGATACTCTCAAGAGACCGATTCAATCCACCCTGTTTTTCCAACAGATTAATTACCCACTTGAATAAATCCATTCGTTGACTGGATTCTGACTGGATATTACTGATTGCCCTTGTTTGCAGGTAATTATTCCGTAATACCAGTTGGGCGACTTCATCTGTCATCGATTCCAAGGTAAGATTACGCTGTTTTACTGTCAAATCTCCATTGTCGACCATTCTGTTCAGCAGGATTTTTATATTAACTTCATGATCCGAACAATCAACACCCGCTGAATTATCGATAGAATCAGTATTAATCAAACCGACATCGACAGAATATTCCAGTCGACCCTTTTGCGTAAAACCGAGGTTACCCCCCTCACCGATTACCTTACATTGAAGGTTTCCCGCGTCAACACGAAGACCATCATTCGAACGGTCACCAACATCGCTATTGGATTCACTTGATGCTTTAACATAAGTTCCAATACCACCATTCCAAAGCAAATCAACAGGTGCACACAATATTTCCTGAATTAACTGGTTTGGTGTCAGTCGTTCTGCTTTGATGGCTAGTGCCCGTCGGGTTTCCAAACTCAGAGTGATCGACTTCGCTGATCGAGAATATACCCCACCACCCTTCGAAATCAGTTTCTTATCGTAATCTTCCCACGTTGACCGAGGTTTTTTAAAAAGACGTTGACGCTCTTTAAACGCTTTTTTTGCATCCGGCTCAGGATCAATAAAAATATGCTTGTGATTAAACGCAGACAATAAACGAATTGTTTGAGTTTGTAACATTCCATTTCCAAATACATCGCCTGACATGTCCCCAATACCAATTGCAGTGAATGTCTCTTTCTGAACCTTAACTCCCAATTCCATAAAATGGTGTTTGACCGATTCCCAGGCGCCTCGAGCAGTAATCCCCATTTTCTTGTGGTCATAACCCACAGAGCCACCGGAAGCGAACGCATCACCCAACCAGAACTTGTAACTTTTAGCGAGTTCATTGGCTATATCAGAAAAAGTCGCGGTTCCTTTGTCAGCAGCCACCACCAAATAGGGGTCATCTTCGTCATAACACACTGTATTATCTGGCTTAACCGTTTCATCTCCCGCCAGATTATCGGTAATATCCAGTAATCCCCTTATTAGTATCTGGTAGCACTGAACAACTTCTGTTCTGGTTTCTTCCGGGCGCCAATCATCAGATAACTGCTTGGCGACAAAACCACCCTTTGCTCCGGTCGGAATAATAACTGAATTTTTGGTTACCTGGGCCTTCATCAAACCAAGAACTTCTGTTCGAAAATCTTCCTTTCTATCCGACCACCTCAACCCACCGCGGGCTACTTTTCCACCTCGCAGATGAATTCCTTCCATTCGTGGTGAATATACAAATATCTCATAATAAGGTCGCGGAGCGGGTAAATCGTCGATTTTGGAAGGGTCGAATTTAAATGAAAGATAGGGTATATCTTTCTCATCACACAGTTCTTGGTAGTAGTTGGTACGAAGCATTGCGTGTATAAGATTTAGATATCGACGTAAAATTCGATCTTCATCCAGAGAAGCAACTTCATCGATACTTTTTTCCAGAGTTTTTGCTAATTTCTCAAAACTAATTTGACGTTTAACCACACAAGGATTAAATCGAGTCTCAAAGAGATTTATCAGTAATACTGATATTTGAGCATTATTGGCCAGCGTGTTTTCAACATAGGATTGACTGAATGTCATTCCAATTTGTCGCAAATAGAAAAACAGGGCTCTCAATATGGTTATCTGGCGCCAGTCCAGATGGGCTTCCAATACCAATTTATTAAATCCGTCATTTTCTATTTTACCCAACCAGACTTGTCGAAAAGATTCTTCGAATACTTGCTTCAAAGAAACGATTTCCAGTTTGATCTGACCACCATAGGTCAAACCGAAATCATGTATCCAGAAGCGGGTTTCTGTTTCCTTTTGTCTGAGACTGTATGGCTTCTCCTCCAAAACCCTGACGCCCATATTCTCCAGCATTGGTAAAGAATTAGATAAGGGTGCCGGCTTACCTTTGTTATACAATTTGAATCGTAATCGATTCTCCATAGACTCTAACGGCTGATACAGTCTCATTTGCAATTCAGACTGGCTTAAGTTTTCCAGATGAACAATATCCAGAACAGCGACACGCGCAGTAAAATCCTCCCGGTAAGCTGCACTCGTGTCATCACAATAGCGATTAAATAATTTAACCCCCCGCTCTTCTCCAAAATGACTGTGCAACGCCTCACGCAGTCCATCATTCCAATCCAGTAAAGCATCCACAATCTGCTGTTCAATGGCTTTCGTATCGTATTCAATATTGCAACATTGACCGGTATGAATGATGAAATGTATGCGTGCATGTACAGACTCTGAAAGTTGAACCTTAAATTCTGAACTTTTGCCGTCGAATGACGACATCAAAATAGATTGTATTTGCTTACGCAAATCAGTGTGATAGCGTTCCCTTGGCACAAACACCAATGAGGAAACGAATTGCCCATAAACATCCTGTCGAACAAATAGTTTTACACGCTGAAGTTCCTGTAGTTGTACGACTCCGACGGCGTACTCGTAAAGTGAATCCTCATCGGCATGATATAATTCGTCTCGTGGCATGTCGTGAAGCACATGCATCAATGCCCGTCCGCTGTGACTTTGTGGTTCAAATCCTGATCGAGAAAAAATCTTTTGTATTCTTCTCTTCAATAAAGGTATTTGCTCGAGACTAGAGCTGTAAGCCGTAGAATCATATAGGCCGAGAAAACGTATTTCACCCACAACCTGGCCACTCTTGTCAAACCTTCGCACACCGACGTAATCCATAAATACAGGTCGGTGTACAGTCGCACGTGTGGTCGCCTTTGTGACCAAAAGTGGTGGTTTCTGAATAATGACTTGCCAGGCGTCATCAGAGAGAGGCAAAACTTTACTGTCAGGAGGCGGTACAATAGAGTCCCGCAATACACCCAATCCCGTATTTTCTACAATTCGAAATCCTTTGCTTTTTTTATCATCGACCAGTTCATATTCCCGGCAACCTAGAAAAACAAAGTGCCCTTGCAACAACCAATCCAGAAACACCAGGGATTCATCCACCTCTTTAGTCATCCCATGCGGTGGCCTTGCTTTTAACTGTTTACCGGCGCGCTCAATAGTGGATCGAATTTCCTGCCAGTCTTCAGTTACTGCATGGACGTGTTCAATGATTTTTTCAAGTTCGGTTTTCAGTTCGCTCAGGCGAGCCTTTTCACTCTGGCGATCCACCTCGATGTGAAGAAAAGCCTCTAACCCAACACCTGATTGGTAGTCAGCGGCGGACAACCGGGTAATCGATCCATTTCTGGATCGTTCCACTGTCATGACAGGGTGGATTACAAGGTGGTTACTTAGATTATGGCGATTAATTGCCATAATCACGGACTGCACCAAAAATGGGGTGTCGTCCACGACAATTTCAACAACAGTGCGTTCACATTGCCAGCCATGCTCCTCCATTCCTGGATTTAGAACACGAATCTTGGTTTCTTTTGGTTTGCGTTTTTGAGCGAAATTCCAATGAGAAAGAACAGCACCGTAGAGGTCTTCTTCTGCCCGTGACACCAAATCTTCCGATGGTACATTGTCAAAATAGGAATGAACGAATGATCCTATCAATTTCGCCTGCTTGCCACTTACCCGCTCAGTGACCATTGCAGCCAGATGGGTTAAGGTTTTAGCTGCGTCCACAGAATTCATAGATAAATTAACCCGTCTCTTGTTTCGAATTAAAACAAATACCCCATCCACTCATGCTATAACTCTGCTGCGATTTGGGGTAAAAAAAACTAATCGTTCTACCATAGATAACAACAATTTGCGTTGATACGAATTGACATGAGCCACTAACGCGTAACCCAAGTTCCAGAGAGACTTAATTTGGATTTTACTGATTTAGCATAGGTTTGGGCTTGTTGGCGAGTTTTAAAACCCGTCACTTGAATGCGATACCATCGTTTACCCTTGATTTTAACTGATTTAACAACGGCGGCAACACCCTGTTTTTTAAATTTGCTTAGCTGTTTATCCGCAATACTCCGTTCTTTTACCGACATCAGATTAACTGCCCAGATTCCTTTAGCTTTGCCCTGGGTATTCTTTGATTCAGAATCAGAAATGGCACTTGCCCTCTGTTTGTTTTTAGTGGCTGCCGGTTTATTTGTTTTTGGCGTTTTATAAGATTTTATTACAGGTTGCCTTTCTTTAGCTTTACTTACAGTCTTTTTTGGTTTTGGGGTAACTTCCGGGCGTCTTGCCTTACCTGGACCCTCGACTCGAGTTATTTTTTTTACCGTCTCATTTAGAGTATTGATTCGTTGATTTATTTCCTTAATATCTGCGTCAGTATTTTCTGCCAATTTCTCTGCAATGAGCTGTTTGATTTGTGATTGAGTATAAAACTGACTAGTGGCACGATTGAGTACATTGCCACTTTTTGAACTTTCTGCCCCGTCGTCAATTCTACCCGTATTCGAAACCAACTCGATTGTATCGGCAAGATTATCGATTCTTGCATTAATATTTTCTATGACTGCGTCATTTACCGAAGAAGATGTAGAGATTACCGTATCAGAGAACAATCCCTCCGATTCGTCGGGTAAACTCGATTGTAATTCGTCAAGTTGCAAGTGAATTTGGAAAACAAATCCACTCAATACCAGGATAAAAGCAAGCAAAACAACTGGAACAACGATCGTAAACCATTTCATTCCCCTATCCTCCTTTTCAGGATCAGACTCAGTTGGACTATCAAATTGAGCGGTTTCTAACAAACGCTCTCTGGCTTCGGAAAAGTGATCTGTAGAAGCATTATCGTCTGTATCCCCTGACTCGGCAAATGAGTGTTCAGATTCATAATTGTCAGTGACTACTTCAATTTCTTCCCCAGTATATGAATCGTCGCCAGATAACGAATTTTCTTCACCCATCGGGGAACTAATTTCCGGATCACTGAGTTCCTCTTCTATTGTGTCAAAACCTTCTTCATTTTGCTGTCCATTCAATTCCTGAGTGCCTAAACCAATCGAATCATTTGTTTCTGAGGCATTTTTAGCTTCGAAGTTATTCTCTATCCGATCATCTTCTGTATAAAAGGCATCACGGTTTTCCGTATCTTCAATAGGTTCTCTATTTTCGGGTTCAAAAAAATTGTCTTCTTGCGGTTCAGTAATTTCGGTGGATACATGCGGTTCGGAAACGTACGAATCCGTTTCAATCGTATTCGCTCCATCAAATACACCTGTTTCCTCTTCTTCAATACCCTGTATTTCACCGGTCGGTATCAAGGTATCAGAAACATCGCTGTCAGTAGGTTCATCAACCAAGTCTCCAATCGAACCCGAATAATCGACATCCGCACCCTCTTCATCCAAACTACTGAGGAACTCCTCATGATTCTGCCATTCTGTTTCTCCGTCTTCAGGTATTTCAGAAGTGTGTTCTTCATTAGCGATATCACTCATCAGATTCTCCGTTAGGTTTTCGTCGATATCATCCGCCATTACCGAATCCTTTACGGAAGAGCTGGAATCTGTCCAGGATGTGTTCTCCGTTGATAGTAAATCAGCAGATTCAAATTCCTTATTCGTAGATATCGGCTCTATTGAGTTTTCATATGTAATTCCAAACCCTTCCGAATCAGATTCAATCGCGTTTAAAAAATCTTCACTGGATTTTATATCAGAATCCAAAGGATCCCTACGATCCATTTCAGAGTGGCTCACATTATGATCGCTCATCATATTCCTCAATTATTGAAATTCAAAGCAGATTGGCTATTGAAAAATGGTTGATATTTCTAGCTCAGAATAGACATATTCACCAATTGAACACTACAAAATCCGCGAATATTTCATTCCCCCTAAATAGATTGATAGGACACTTTCCAGAGAAAGTCAACGAAATGGATAATTGATACTCAAATAATATTGATGGACTCTTCCCAGTGATTCCCCAAAAATATAAAATTCATTTAAGGAGCGAGGTTTTAATAATATGCGAAAGAATGACGCAGGATTATTGTTTGTCTTCAAGGCGTAGCAACAGGCGCATAGCAGGGCTACACAACTGTTGCTACAACGCAGAAGACGGACAATAAGACAAGTCAGGATTCGTATATTATTGAATACTCGCTCCTAAGCATATACTGCAACTTACTTTTCATCTTTGTAGAAGGTTATCGTGTCATTCCTAATAAATAAATACGGCAGACCATCAAGCCAATCAAAATAGAAATTATCAGTAATCGGAAAAAATCTTTAAAAAGATTCATAGTTGATATCCTGTTATATTAAATCCCATGTAGATAAAACAAACTCTCGTCAAATTATATTAAACGGGGTCAAATAATTATTGGTTGCGACTCGCTATTGACCCGTTCAGTCATTCGCTTATGATAAAAACTTAACTTAATCACTCAGTTTGTCAAGTACATAAGCCAGGTACTTCTTTATTTGGTTCATAATTATCTTATTACTACTTGTAATTATAGATTTATTTATCCCTTATCTTCGTATAGAATCATATTAAAATCGCAACCGTGTTTATTGTTCTCGGGCGTTGAATTAGCTTCAGATATAGGTATCATTCGTCATGTTGGTACACCTAAATTTAGAGAGGAGTTTAAAATGTTGATCATTGAGAGAAAATTTTTTCTGTCTTTTATCTCTGCTATCGTTACCTTCGTCACTGGAACAGCTATTAGCCCAATGGCCTATGCTGAATCTCTGGAAGACCGCGAAAAGGCTTTGATAGCACGTGAAAAAGCATTAGAAGAACGGGAAAATGCATTCAGAAATGATGTTTCGGGGGGTACTTCGTCGTCACCATTCGCGGAAATGTCAGATGTGCTTCCTAATGCGAAACCCGGACAATGCTTTTCCAAAGTACTGGTACCCGCCGAATACAAAACAACCACGGAGAAAGTTGTTATCAGGGAAGCCGCTCATAAAATCGAGATTATTCCTCAAAATTACGTTTCGGGAACCCAAAGAGTTACCATAAAACCAGCGACAGAGAAAATTGTCGAAGTCCCGGCTGTCTATGAAAAGGTTAAAGAAGAAGTATTAATTAAACCCGCCGAGAAAGTTTGGAAAAAAAACAAGAATATTAAATCCAAATCTGCTCCGGCCGAGTGGGTGGCAGCTGCACTTTCATCCGGTGTACCCAAAGACGCTGCTTTGGAAAGTTGTTACGAACAGTTCATCCAGGCAGAAAAATTCGAAACGGTGGAAGAAAAAATATTAAAACGCCAAGCCGGGAAACGCATCGAGATCATACCCGCGAAATACGAATGGGTGGAGGAAAAAGTTTTAACTAAAGAAGCATCAGAAAATTTAATTGATGTCGCGCCGGTATTTGAAACGAAAGAAGAAAAAGTTCTCGAAAAAGCAGCGTATACCACCTGGAAAAAGGGCCGAGGCCCCATAGAACGCATCAATAATTCAACCGGGGAAATTATGTGTCTGGTGGAGGTGCCCGCACAATATAAGACCATTGTAAAAAAAGTTCTAAAGACTAAGGCAACCATCAAGAAAGTATCCATTCCTGCTGAATACAAAACAATAAAGGTCAGGAAACTGGTTTCTCCTGCAAAAGAGAAAGTCGTTGATATTCCTGCAACCTACCAAACCGTCAAAAAAAATGTACGTAAAAGTAATAATATTGTTGGATGGAGACCTGAAAATACCGTTGGAGCAGGAACACCAACCGGTAAAAAGATTTGCCACGTTGAAATTCCGGCCATCAAAAAAACATTAATAAAAGAGGTTATTAAAACCCCTACAACCACTAAAAAAATTCCTGTCCCTGCTGAATTCAAAGATGTAAAAGTTCGTAAGTTGGCTACACCGGCAAAACAGAATAAAATCGATATTCCAGCAAAATATGAAACCGTAAAAAAACGGGTAAAAGTCGCCGAAGAAAAGCTGGCCTGGCGGTCTGTGCTCTGCAAAACCAACACGACAAAAGAACTGATCATTGAAATTCAAAAGGCATTAAAGAAAGAAGGTTTTAATCCCGGTACATTCGACGGATCACTGGGAGGAAAAACACAAGTCGCAATTAATGATTATCAGAAAAAGAAAGGATTCGAACGTGGTGGAATTACTCTGCGTACGCTTGATGCTCTAGGCGTTAAGGTCGGTAAAAAGTCTCAATAGAAGCTAACTACTTGCCCCCTAATCGAAACAGCCATCTATGGGGGATCTGTGGAGGAAGTGTATGCGGCAGGGAAGCCGCATCCAAGCCTACAAGGATGTATTTACGGCGTCTTCCGGAACAGATCACCCATAGAGGGGCAAGCAGTTACAATAGAAGAATAGTCGAGACTTTGGTTTGCTCAAACGAGCCGGAGTCTCGATTAATTTAATCGGTATATACAGCGCACTCCAATCCGCTTTCTCCTAGTACTCCATCACAGTTGTGTTGGGGGGCAGGTTATGTCGAGAAGTGGTCAGCTGCCAGGCACACGAGCGCAGGACTAGTCGCACTCATTCAAGCGAGTGCAACAACGCAGATGACCGCTTATCGGCTGGTCGAGTAAGCAAGGGGAACCTCCCCCCAAGCTTCTCACAGAACCGTACGTGAACCTCTCGACTCATACGGCTCTTATCATTCAGTCAAGCACGTAATAA
>Ga0114934_10000630_pt1 | contig 22414 bp, 21 predicted proteins | sample 4SBtaG_2_FD_99695 | JGI IMG/M metagenome (GOLD analysis project Ga0114934, IMG submission 99695) | Deep subsurface microbial communities from Kolumbo volcano to uncover new lineages of life (NeLLi) - 4SBTROV10_white metaG | ecosystem: Environmental > Aquatic > Marine > Volcanic ...
CTTTTGGTAAACTGGGCGCACTAACATGAAGCAACTTATCGCCGTGCAGTGCCAATATCGAACAACGCAAACCATCATAACACTGTTCATACAAACCTATAATTTCATTACAAACATCTTGCACAGATTCGCCCACGGCAATCATCTTTAAAATTTCAGCCGTCTTTTTAGACATATATTGTGATGCTTGTGTCATTGCTTCATGTTCTAAATAACGCACTTGGAACAATATATTTTTCATATGCATCTGATAGGATTTATTGGCATATATAACAAGGAAAATGCTATAAACGATACATATCACAAGCATTTTTAAAGCAACATCACTTCCAAGTACAACAAGCTGCACCATAATGGGCACCATCACACAGAATAAAAAGGTAAAAAAGGCTCCTTTTACCACCATGGGTCTCGCTGCCACAACACCTGTTAAAAGCATGAGTATAAACACAGTGAGCCCTTGGCTTTCAAGGTTTCCTTGAGGAAAAAACAACACACCAGTAGCTCCCCAAGCAATCCCAAGTAAAACTGCCGTCACCATATATAGCTTTTTCCCGTAGCCTACATCCTCCACAGTCAGCTTCTTCAATGAAAAACTATAAATCATGATAAACCGAAATACGACAACAACCGCCATGCAAGCAAACCATATAAGTATGCTTGTATGCTCAACTGAATCCCATTGCAATATCGCGACAATGAACGCAATCAAAACGTTGCTAACAATCAAATAGGGAGAACCATCAAAAAGACGTTTAATCTGCTCCAAACGTACGTGCTCATATTCATCTGCGCGCATCGGCTTATCAAGCGCAATATCAACAGCAGTTTTATTTGGTGCATCCATCTGCATCTAATCTCCCATCAAAAACTCATTGTTACGCCAAAATATAAACCTTACCCGTTACACTATTTATTGCATAGCCTTTGACCACTAACACTCGCGTAACGACAACGTTTAACGCAAACGTTTCACACCAGCATGTGTGATATGGTACATACGTGATGGTATATTTGAATTTGAAATATTTTTATGCACTAACTGGGCATCAAGCCATGATGAAAAGCGCCTAAACAACTGCCGATGAAGTGGCATGATAGGGCTACCTCGCCGATTCAAGCTACTTGATAACAAAAAGCCTCCACATAACTGTGCTAAACGTCGGCTTTCACTATCGCCATCCACACGCACTGCCAGCATCCCTTGCTGGTAACAAGCTTGATGATGTTTGGGTTTGCCAGGGAAAACCAATGTGACTGCGCCTGGCCAAGATTTTTTCGCCATTTTACGCAAGGTGGGTGAAATATATCGCGCTTGTGATAACGCTGTGGAAATCGAATCTGCCAGTAGTAAAAATGGCCCATTGCGCTGCTTAAATCGCTGTAATTTCTTGATAGATTTTGAACACCCTGGATGTGCCGCAATACCTGCAACTGTGCCTGTTTGATGTGCAAGAAGACCGCCTCTTCGCAACACTTTCGCTGCGCGTAACGTGGCTAATTTACGTTTAACCTTCAGCGAGGATTGCCTCAGCTTGTGCAGCACGGTCAATGTTTAGCAGGCTTGTTAAATTATCATCGCTTTGTGCCAACATTTGTACAGCCAACAAACCTGCATTTTTTGCAGCATTCACACCAACCGTAGCTACAGGTAAACCAGGTGGCATCATCACCGTGGAAAGCAATGCATCTTCACCATTCAATGGCCCCGATGCAATCGGCACACCAATCACAGGTTTAACAGTTTTCGAGCAAACCACACCTGCCAGATGTGCTGCCATGCCTGCTGCGCAGATAAACACCTGGCAGCCCGCCTCTTCAGCATCTTGAACAGCTTGTACAGTTGCCTCTGGTGTACGATGTGCAGAACGAATCATGGTTTTAAAACGTACACCAAATTCTTCTAGAACCACCTCCGCTTTTTTCATTACAGAACGGTCAGATTTACTGCCCATTAAAATAAGCACTTTGATTGATTTCATATTATATTCCTTCTCGCTGAACAGCACGATAGCCAATATCTTGACGATAAAAACCACCTTTCCAATCAAGCTCTTGCAAAGCATGATAAACAGATGTTTGTGCCTCTGAAACACTATCCGCTAAGCTTGTAATACCCAACACGCGTCCGCCAGCATTGACAATATCACCATCTTTTTCAGCCGTACCTGCATGAAACACTATTGCGCCGGCAGCTTCTACAGCATCAAGTCCAGCAATCACCTGTCCTTTTTCAAAACTGGCTGGGTAACCATCTGAAACCACAACCACACACAATGCTTTGCGGCTATCCCATTCAAGCTTCACGGCATCCAAACGCTTTTCAGCAGCGGCAAGTAGCACTTCACCCAAATCTGATTTTAAACGGGACATCAAAGGTTGGCATTCAGGGTCACCAAAACGCACATTAAATTCGAGTGTTTTTAAGCCGCTCTTGGTCAACATCACACCTGCATACAACGTACCAATAAATTCTACGCCGCGCTCTTTCAAAGCTGCAATCGTTGGTCGGGCAATCGTTTCCAACACCTCTTGTTCAATCGCAGGTGTCACACATGGAGCGGGTGAGTATGCACCCATACCACCTGTATTTGGACCCAAATCACCATCAAGCAAAGCTTTATGATCTTGTGATGAAGCCAATGGAAGAATGGTATCACCCGACACGAGGAACAAGCATGATGCTTCTTCACCTTCTAAAAACTCTTCAATCACCACTTGTGAGCCTGCATCACCAAACGAATTGCCCGATAACATATCGCGTGCTGCATCCACAGCTTCCTCAACTGTTTGCGCTACAATCACGCCTTTACCCGCAGCCAACCCCGATGCTTTAATCACAATCGGCGCACCCCATTCTCGAATCAAGGCTTCTGCTTTATCCGCATCAGTATGGGTTTCAAATTTTGCGGTTGGTACACCCGCTTCATCCATCAATGCTTTGGAAAATGATTTGCTACCTTCCAATTCTGCGGCTGTCGCATCAGGGCCATACACGGCAAAACCTTCCGCACGTAACTTATCCCCCAAGCCTTTTACCAAGGCAACTTCAGGTCCAACCACCACCAAACGCGGCTGTTCATCGCGTGCTAGAGCCATCAAACCATCAATATCTTCGGCTCCCACATTCACGCAACGCGCATCCTTAGCAATACCAGGATTACCTGGCGCGCAAACCACTTCAGATACTGAATCCGAACGATTTAATTTCCAACATAATGCATGTTCACGACCACCGCCGCCTACGACTAAAACTTTCATATCATTTCCTTCCTACAAAATATCCAACACTGATTCTGGCGGGCGACCTACTGCAGCCTTTTCGCCTTTAACCACCACAGGACGCTCAATCACGCGTGGATATTTCACCATCAATGCAATCGCTTCTGCACGACTTAAATCGTTGCCTTTAATATGAGCCTTATATTCATCTTCGCCTGTACGCATCAAATCCGCAGGTTGCATATTCAATTTGCTTAAAATCGCATCCAGCTCACTTTCCGAGGGTGTGGCATCCAAATATTCAATAATTTCAGGCTCTATGCCTTTTTCTTGAATCAATGCCAATGTAGCTCTTGATTTGGAACAACGTGGATTATGATAAATGACAACGGTCATATAAACTCTCCTGCATATTAAAAAATAGGAACATTAACAGCAAAATGCTCACGCTGCTAAAAATATGATATTTAAGACAATAGTTTCAAACCTAATACAGGTGATTCCTTTTCCGAAATCTGCAGGTTTGAAATAGCCTGAAACAAACCCTCACCATCCCATTTTTGTTCACTTTTTTGCCCATACAATGACACTTCCAATGCCAATATTGCGCTATCTAATGCTGGAGACCGACCTTGAAGCTGCGCTATGCTTGTGATTTTTTCATCTTGGAAAAAGCAATCCGCCCATTGCAGTAACAGACGCATTGCCTCTTTTGCTTGCCCTGATTGGCAGGCATGCTCAAGTTGTTTGCGGTATTTTTTTTCATGTATGGGCTTCTCAGATACACCTTTATCCTCTTGTAAGCCTTTTTTCTTCGCCGAAGAAACATACCACCATATAGCCACCGTCAATAGCCAAACTATAGCAAAAAATAACGTTCCCCCTTGCCATAAATCTATATCTATTTTCTCTGACTGAGCCGATAAATTACTCATTTGTTTTTGCACCATCGGTGTTACGCTTTCTTGTTTCACTTTTGGCAATATTGCCGATGGTGTTGCTGGCTGAGCATTGAGTTTGGTGGATGCTTTTACATCAATCATATGCTCTAAAATTACTGCTTTCTGGATACTGTTTGTCTTGGTGTTCCACCAAAACACAGTAATAGCAAGCACCACTAAATTGCCTGACTTGCTTGGAATCATGGCAACTTTTTCACGACGCATAGCTACCAACCCATGTTTGCCAATCTTGTTGCTTAACTGTGGTTTGTCAGGATATTGTTTGAAGTTAGCACTGCTTGTGTGCTGAAATATTTGTGGTAATTGCTCTGCTGTGAGGCCTGTAGCCCTAATTTCTATGGTGCGAGTAAATGGCTCGCCCACCTTCAATGAATCACTTTGATGATCCACAGGAATTTCCCGAATACTTACCTCTTCAGCAGGCAACCATGGCTGTGTGGTTGGCCAACTACTGGGTATGGGATCAACCTTGATGTCCAACCCTTTAGATGCTAAGCGTAGCACTCGTCCAGCATGATTAAACATGCTCATTTGGCTTACTTCTTGCCCTGTAAATTGTACGGCTGGTATATGCAACATGCCGCTCTTCTCTGGGAAAAGAGCATAGCGTCGCTCGGTCACAATAAAACGTCGTTGATTCCGCACCGTTTCATAATTTTTATCATCACCTATTCTTTTGATGACTGCATGTGATATATCTGGTTCAGTTAATTGTGCTTGCGCGAGGTCAATGGCACGAAACAACTTCACCGTCAAAATAATTTGCGATTGTACATAGGCATGTTGCGAACTGCTGCTTAGCTCAAGATAAACATTCTTCCCTTGTATGCCTGAACTTTGCTGCTGGGCAGTAACCTGCAACTGTAAGGGCTGAGTATGCATATTACCCAATGATATGGATGGAATTTGAAGGATTCCTTGCCGCTTTGGCATCAACATAACAGACCACGTTTTACTACGGCTTAAGCTACCATTGATAAGACTATAATTACTGCTTTCACTCTGACTTAAGACATCAAAGTCTTGTTTAAGCACGCTAAGGTCAGGATCTTGATCAGCACTGCCTTCTACACGAATATGCAAGCTAACCGATTCCCCTAATGTCGTCACACTGCGATCCAATGAAGCCGTTGCACCATCTGCCAGTGCTAATATTGGTGAAATAAGCCATATAAACATTAAAAAAAGTCGCACTATTTTCATTACCATGCCTCTCCATTTCCCTGAGATACATCATTGTCTTGTTGCCGATATTGATACAAGAATTTACGCCGCAACAAGCCACTAGGATCATCAGGAACTCGCTTTATTGCTTGCTTGAATGCCTGTTTTTCCTCAAATTTTTTCATATCTTGTTCATCCAGCTTATGTTGCTTTTTCTTCTTAGGCTGACTTGAACTGGCTTTTTTTTGCTGTGCTACGCTTTGCCCATGCTTTTGCTGTTTAGCTTGATCCTTCTTCGCCTGACTTTGTTCATCACCCTGCTGTTGCTGCCCTTGATCCTGTTTACCCTGTTTTTTTTTGGCTTTCTTTTGTTCATCTTGATCTTGCTTGCCCTGCTCTTGCTTATCCTTTCCCTGCTGCTGTTGTTGCTGCTCTTGACTCTGTTTACCCTGTGTTTTCTGGTCTTTCTTTTGATCGCTTTGACCTTGTTTTCCTTTCTGCTGTTTCTTCATTTGACTTTGCTTGTCTTGTTTTTGCTTGTCCTGTTTCTTTTTCATAGACTCAAGCAATGCTTTATTGGCTTTGGCATCCTTGTTATTAGGTTCCTTCTTTAACACCTCGTCATATGTTGAGATCGCTTCATCGAGATGTCCCAAATGCGCCAATGCATTGCCTTTATTATATAAATCAACGGTACTGGGTTGTTTGATATGCTGAAAATCTTGCAATGCAGCTTGATAATTCTTATTTCGATAGTTCGCGGTCATTTTCCATGCTGGACTTTGAAATGTTTTAGCCGCTTGTTGATATTTTTTTTCCGCCATCAATGCTTCTGCCTGTTGATTGGGCGTATGCCACATATCATGCCATACACCTGCCTCAACAGGTTTGACTTGTACCGACAAACATAACACCACAATCAACAAGCCGCGCCGAAAACCGAGCGCTGCTATTGGCAACAATAATAGCAATAACCATGGACCTTCCTCATACCAGCTATCATGTTGTACTGCTGATTTTACCACTTTATTTGCCTGCTGATGAGCAGAAGCATTCAAACGAGCCAATATTGGCTCGATATCTGAATTATCCAGTGATAAGTCGCGATACACGCCATGACCAAGGCTTGCCAACGTTTGTAGTTGCTTGCGTTGCAGTACCGGAATAACAATATTTCCTTTGCGGTCAGTAACAAAACTTCCATCAGCTTGTGGAATGGGTGCTCCTTGCAATGTCCCAACGCCAATCACACTTATTTCATGCCCATCATCGACCACTTCGTTTACTTTCAAAGCTGAAAAGTCCTGCGAATCGGTTACAAACAACAATTGCCCATGTTGGATGCCTGCCTGATGAAATAAATCCAAGGCTTTATCCATCGCGGCATCCAAAGAACCACCTTGCTTGGGCATAATATCTGTCGTTAGTGCTGGAAGTTGTGCCAAAATAGTTTTGCTATCTTCGGTTAAAGGTGTCACCGCATACGCAGTACCAGCAAAAGCAATCAGAGCTGTTTGCCCTTCTTTTCGCATGGCCAACAAATCACTTAATTTCTGTTTGGCGCGCACCAAACGACTCGGTTTTATATCACTACTATCCATTGAGCGTGATAAATCCAAAGCAATGACCAAACCAGATGCGGCACGATACATCGGTTGTGATTGTTCCTCCCAAACGGGGCCAGCCAAAGCTGTGATTGCCAATAATCCAGCTATCGCAAGCAACCACATCGATGTATCACGCTTACGTCCTGACATTTCATCTACCTGTAAATACGCAAATAATTCAGGCGCGCATACTTTTTGCCATGCAGATGCTCCTTTCATACCTTTTTTCATAAGATATATGATAAAAAATAATAAAATTAGGCATAACCATGCCCAAGGACGTAAAAAATGAAATTGACTGATCATCATATCCATCATACTGACCTCAAGCGTAATAGAAGAATCAGACAAGCAAGCATCATGGCCGCGCCCAATGGATACATAAATAAAGCTTGAATGGGTCGAAATGTTTCCTTATCCGAATCTACAGGTTCAAGCTTATCAATCTGAGCATAAATTTTTTCGAGTTCCTTTGTATCATGGGCACGGAAGTATTGACCTCCGGTTTGTTTGGCAATGGCTTTTAGCATGGATTCATCCAAATCTTTAGAAGGATTAATCACCTGTGTGCCAAAAAATGATTCTACTTGCATTTGCGATGCACCAATGCCAATGGTGTAAATACGCAAACCAATTTTCTTTGCCAGTGCCACACCCTCTTCAGGAGACAGGGCTCCGGCAGTATTGACACCATCGGTTAATAAAATGAGAACCATCTGCGAGATGTTCTTTTTATCTTTCAGGCGTTTGACGGCTAAGCCAATAGCATCGCCAATGGCAGTTTTTTTGCCCGCCAAACCAATCGCTGCTTCTTGCAAGAAGCGGTTGATAGTCACCCGATCAAAACTTAACGGCGCTTGCAAATACGCTTGTGTGCCAAACAGAATCAATCCTAAACGGTCACCTTTTCTGCGCTGAATGAACTCGCCGGCGACCTTCTTTGTTGCCCTCAAACGACTCACTTGATGCGAACTCAGGCTAAAGTCTTGGATTTGCATACTTCCCGACAAGTCCACCGCCAACATGACATCGCGACCACTGCGAGAAACTTCCACAGGATCCCCCATCCATTGCGGGCGAGCCACAGCTAAAATCAAACAAATCCAAGCCAAACTCGCCAAATATAGCAGCCACGGTCGCTTGGGCGTGTTCTTATCACTGGAGCTATGAACCATTCGCAATTCATCGGCAAAAGGGATATACAAACCTTGCTCTTGTTGATTCTGTATAGGAGCAAAAAAACGACGTGCCAACCAGGGCAATGGCAGCAAAAGTAATGCCCATAACCAAGCAAATTCAAACATGGTATTTAATCACATGATTTGCCCACTTTTCTACCAAAATAAGCATATTATCAATATTTATTCGCATATCTTTATCAATTTCACCCTTGTAGGCATCATATTTCAGTAAATGAGCATTGATGTCATCGCTAAAGCATTCTTGAGGTACATCGTCACCCCATTGTTGATCTAGAAATCTAAGCCATGCATCTTCAATCAATCCTGCACTTTCAGAACGCTCAAAGACTGTCAATGATACCCTACGAAGAAAAATAGAAATAGAACGTAGCAATACCAAACTATCATGATTCTCCTCATACATAGTGCGCATGTTCTCTAGCTCACCTTGTATATCACGTTTAATTGCTTTTCGCTCTTGATAATGTCTTATATAAGCTTTGATGCGAGGCATCGCCAACCATATTCCTAAGACACAGAGCATGAGTAGAAAGCACACAAGCCACCAACCCCATGCAAGATGCCACCATGCCTCTGGAGCAGGCAAATGAATATCTTTCAATTGTTGCAAGGATGGATTCATTTAAACCACACATGCGAGCGCACTTTCTCTGCAACATCATCGTTTGTGCTTAATGAAATATGTTGCATGCCATGCTGTATTTGCAATGTTTTAAGGCAATCCATACGTTGCTGGACAAGTTTTTTTACATGCTCTTGCATGCCCTCATTAGCATAGCAAACAAAATGTTCTTTACCATCAGAGATGGGGTAAACTCCCTTGTCAGGGAAATTTTTCTCAATCACATCCAACACTGATATTAAGACCACATCATTATGACGTGCCAGCTGCCCCAAGTTAGACATAGCCTTAGCATTGAGTCCTCGAAAATCACTTAATATATAAATCAGGCTTCCTGGTTTACTAATATGGCGCAAGCGCGTCGTAGTTTCTTGAAACATATCGCTATGCTGGGTTGTTTGATAATACCTGTGTTTCCACGCCTTGGCGTGTACACAAGCATGCAAGAGCTTCAACACACCCTTACGCCCACGTGTAGGTTTGATTTCATGATGTTCATCATCTGAAAAAATCAAGCCTCCCAAACGATCGCCCTGTGACACGCCATGCCATGCCAATAATGCTGCAGCTTGCGTTGCCAGCACAGATTTTAACACGCCTTGTGTCGCAAAAAACATCGATGGGCGATAATCCAAGCACACCAACACTGGACGCTCGCGCTCTTCTCGAAAAACTTTGCTATGCGTGATGCCCTTACGCGCGGTCACCTTCCAGTCGATGCTAGATACTTCATCACCGGCTTGATACACACGGACCTCATCAATCTCCATACCACGTCCACGCAAACGAGATACATGCCCGCCGCTTAGAGGTGAACGAATATATTTACGTCTTATCGAAAGTTTGCTGGCTTGTTGTTGCATAGAAATAAGCTGCTGTAAATCAAGTTCTGTAGCTTGGCTCATGCGTATGCCATCCGACCTGCTTGCAACATTAAGGCACTGCCACCTGCGCAATCAGTTGCCCAATCACATCATCCGTCGTCAACCCTGCCGCTTCAGCTTCATAATTTAGCAATAAACGATGGCGTAACACATCAAATGCCATGCTTTGAATATCTTCAGGTGACACAAAATCGCGTCCATTCAACCAAGCATGGGCACGTGCGCAGCGATCCAAAGCAATGGTCGCACGCGGACTTGCACCATATTGTAAATGCTTCACTACCCCTGTTTGCGTATGATTGCTACGCGTCGCCATAATTAGATTGACCATATAAGCTTCTAAATCTTCTGCGATATATAAATCCAGTACGGCTTGCCTAGCTTGCATCAACATATCTTGCGTCAAAATAACAGGTTGCGCATCTCCATGATCAAAGCCACCTGCCTCTTGGCGCGATAAACGCAAAATATCACGCTCTGCCTCTGCCGATGGATAATCAATCGTCACATGCAATAAAAAACGATCCAATTGTGCTTCAGGTAAGGGATACGTGCCTTCTTGTTCAATGGGGTTCTGTGTTGCCATCACCAAAAACAACTCTGGCAAAGGATAACTCACGCTGCCGACAGTAATCTGACGCTCTGCCATAGCTTCAAGCAATGCAGATTGTACCTTGGCTGGCGCACGGTTGATTTCATCTGCCAACAATAAATTATGAAATAATGGACCTTTCTGGAAATGAAATGTGCCATCTTGGGGTCGATAAATTTCAATGCCTGTCAAATCTGATGGCAATAAATCTGGCGTAAACTGCACGCGATGAAAGTCACCCTCAATTCCATCACTCAACACTTTAATAGCGCGCGTTTTCGCTAATCCAGGTGCACCTTCCACCAACAAATGTCCATCCGCTAGAATTGCCACCAACAGGCGGTTTGCCAAATGCGATTGACCAATGATTTTTTGCTCAATATACTCTTGCAAGGCTGAGAATGCTGGAAATAAACTCATAACTACTCCGAATAAAATACCTATAATCGGTCGCATACTTTATGCTCCAAACAAGTCGATTCAAGGTCTTTTTTATGAAAATATTTTAATAGTTTTTGTTGTTATATCACCATTATCTCTCAACGTCATGACCAAATGATGAAGCACTAGAAGTTCGATTCACTCAACAGATATTGACCATAAATGTAAAGTGGTTAATAGTGTGGGTAACATCGACAGCTAACTATCTTCTATACCTCTGCATGATAGTCAAAGTAGCCGAGTGATGGGTAACAAGGGAGTCGATATGAAAAAAGAGTTCACGGAGAAAGAAAAAAAACAAATCAGAAAATTTACCATCATGCGTCGTATTGCTATTGCATCTTTCATCTCTGGATTGGCTCTATATGGCTTCGTTGATGCCGAAATGTCTGGTCAAGGCGCAAAAAATCTAAAAGAAGTATACGGCATGATGTTGGGTGGCATTCTATTTTTTGCCGGTGGTTGCGGTATTGCGGCTAGCACAACCTTTTTACGCCTACTCCGCAAAGATAAAAATAAAGCTTGGTAATCAGAGCAACCGCGCAGAGATGCTTAGAACCCTAGATTACCTGCAATGCTGCATACTTTAGCATTAAACGCTTTAAACCTACCCTTTCAAACTCCACAGAAATACGAGTGGCATCGCCACTGCCTTCAAGCTCTAGGATTATACCTTCGCCAAAGCTAGGATGAGAGACCGCACTGCCAATATTCAAACCTGAATCATGGCTTACACTAGACATAGATGGCTTAGCTTTCGGCTGATCTTTGTACAACACATCCTCAGGCAAGTCTTTAATGAATTGGCTCGGCATCGGAAAGTGCATGTCACCAAACACCCTTCGCTGGCGAGCCGAAGTGATAAGCAGTGCATTTTCAGCCCGTGTAACACCCACATAAAGCAAACGCCGTTCTTCATCGGTATCACCTTCATCTAATGAGCGTTGATGGGGGAGCAGACCTTCTTCCACACCCGCCAAGACCACTGAATCAAATTCCAAACCTTTGGCACGATGCAAGCTCATCAAGTTTATGCTTGGTGTGTCCGCATCATCATTTTCTTCCCCTGATTGTAATAACGCCGCCCTATCCATAAATTCAATCGGCGTAACATCTTCTTGCATGGTAATTTCAATATAATTTTGCAATGTGCGAATATTTTCAAGGCGTGATTCAGCCTCCAATTCACCAAAGGATTGCAGGCTATCAATGTATGCCGTTTGTTCCAAAACTGCCATGAGCCCTCGATCTGGCATGCTTTCCAAATCTTCACGTAAACGCACAATGAGTTGCGCCAAAGGCTGTAACTTCTTCGCCGCACCTTCCGCATGACCTGCTGCTACAATATCCAACCACTCATAGGCACGCATACCCGAAGCAGCCAATTGTGCAGCAATCTGCTCCTGACCTTTAAGCCCAATGCCACGTTTGGGTTTGTTCACAATGCGCAACACATGCATGACATCAGCACAACGGTTGATAATTGCCCAGAAACTCAAAGCATCTTTAATTTCCAATCGTTCGAAGAAACCTACGCCACCAATAATCTGATACGGCATATCCTCTTGCCGTAAAATTTGCTCCAAAGCCAAGGATTGACGATTGGAGCGATACAATACCGCCATATCATCCCATGCAATGCCACAATCACGACGAGATTGAAGAAAGCGTGCAACCTGCCGTGATTCATCATACTCATCATTGCACACTTTCCATGCAGGTTTACGACCATCTTCACGGGTGGGTTTTAACACTTTTTCATGACGTTCACTGTTGTCAGAAATAATGGCGTTCGCAAGCTTGAGAATGGATGGAGTCGAGCGATAATTCTCTTCCAACCTATGTATACCTACCGACACACCCTGCCAAATATTCTCAAAATCAAGAATATGGCGCACATCCGCGCCGCGCCAACCATAAATCGACTGATCATCATCACCAACCACGGTCAGATTATGATGTTCTGCACAAAGCAGGGTTAGCCACTCATGTTGCACAGGGTTGGTATCTTGGTATTCATCCACCAAGACATGATCAAAACGACTGCGCAATGCCACCGCAATATCAGATTTTTCACGCAATAAACGTACTGTATTCACAAGTAAATCGGAAAAATCCATGCGCTCTAACTGCTTAAGTTGGCTCTGATATTCAACATACAACTCACGTAAATCAATGCCACTCCACATCTGTTCATCCACCTGGTCAGGCAAAAGCCCCGCATGTTTACAATGCTCAATCCATCCAATCAAATAGGATGGATGTAACTTTTCACTGGCGATATTACGGGCTTTTAGAATTCGCTTCACCAAAGCCCGTTGGTCATCGGAATCAATCACCTGAAATGATGTTGGATAGCCCAACACATCTGCATAACGGCGTAAAAAACGCAGGGATAGGGCATGGAATGTTCCTGAAACAACACCGCCGCCGCCATCACCAATCAAATCAGACAACCGCCCTTTTAATTCAGCCGCAGCTTTATTGGTGAAGGTTACTGCTAAAATACGGTGTGGCGCAGTTTGCTGTGCAGCAATCAAATGCCCGATACGATGTACAATGGTTCGTGTTTTGCCAGAGCCTGCCCCTGCTAAAATAAGTTGTGGTCCATCGCCTGCCTCTACAGCTTGCTGTTGTGCAGGGTTTAAATCAAACATGGCCACGATCGTCCACTTTTTCACCATGTTTCACAATCAATTTATGATATTTTGAGAATACAGCATTACGCGATAAAATACCCAATAATTTACGTGGATTGTCTGCTGCCACAACAGGCATTTGCTCAAATTCAACCCGATCCAATAATGTTACAGCATTTAATAAATTATCACTTTCAGAAATCGTAAGCACCTTTCTATTGGCTATCTCAGATGCAAGCAGCACCTGATCCAAAGTTGAATCCAATAGCCATTCTTGCAAATCAGAAAAGGTGATAATACCCACCATCAAATCATCATCATCAACGACTTGCACACAGCCTTTACCTGACTTTACATAGGCAGCCTTTAATTCTACCAAGCGCGCATGCTCTGATACCTTGGGAATCGCCCTCCAAGGAATACGACTAACAGGAACAGAGCGCATCCATGAACGCTCTAGCCCCCAACCCGTCTCAATACCGCGCTCTTCTAGAGCTTCCGTTATAGCGGAGTCTTCGCCAAAGGCGCGCTTCACCAGTGCTGCAATCACACATGCTGCCATTAACGGCATCATCACCTGATAATTCCCAGACAACTCAAACACCATAAGAATAGAACTCATCGGTGCTTGCAGCATCGCCGCCATCATGGCTGCACATGCTACCAAGGCATATGCGCCATAACTCTCGGATATGTTTGGAAAAATACTGTGTACAATCAAACCAAAAAAGGCTCCCGCAACCACACCAATAAATAGTGATGGACCAATCATACCACCACCAAAACCACCACCTGAACAAATCACGCTCACCGCAATCTTAAAAATAAGTAGCACGCCTAAAAATAATAAAGCTGGAAGCACAACGCCTTGAATCACAGGTGAAAAAGATTCCAAAAGGATACTTTCCACAGTGCCATAACCAATGGACATCACCTCAGGTACAATCAATGCACAGCAACCTAAAATCAAACCCGCGATCACCGGTCGCAATACAGGGTTAGAAACATATTTTTCAAACAAATGCCGTGACTTTGGCAAAAAATTCAACGTTACAGCTGCAGTCAATCCACAAAATACCCCCAAACCCATATAGGCAGGAATTTCCCAGTTAGAAACCAATGTAAAATCAGGAATAGAAAACACCGTGATATTGCCTAAATGCGCCCGTGTAATAACCGTGGCAATCACCGCCGCAAGGACAATCGGTGTGAATGTTGCAATCGCATAATCGGTTAAAATAACTTCCAACGCAAAAAGTACACCTGCAATTGGAGCATTAAAGGCAGCTGCAATACCTGCCGCGACACCACAACCAATAATCGTACGCATTTGCGTTTCATTAAGCGCAAACTGCTTACCAAGTTGCGATGCTAACGCTGCTCCCAAAGCCACAGTCGGAGCCTCTCGCCCCATTGATGCCCCACTACCAACCGAGACAATATTACTGGTCAACTCTGCCAGGGTTTTACGCCCACTGATGCGCCCACCACGCTCAGACAAGGCTTCCAATACACCGGGAATCACACGCGCTTCACCCTTAGGAACCCAATAGTGATTGATGAAACCAACCAACAAGCCAGCACTGATGGGGGCAACAAGAAACATGTACCACGGAATCGTTTGTAAAGCCGCAGACCATGTTGCTTCGCCTGTCCATAACGTGGCAACCCATTGGATACCAAAACGCACTACCAATGCACCATAACCAGCCAAAACAGCAACAAACAGCGCCAAAATGCCCAAATACATGTGCTCATGGGTCACTTTCCACTGATTCACACGGTAATAAATGGCTTTTAACATGCCGCGATGGTAACAAAGCAGCCTTTGCCCTTAAACATATCTTTTATATCGACACATAATCTCTAGCTATGCCCGTTACAATTCATAGGCTTTGCCGTGCGGAGTGGCTTGGGTAATCGCGGTATGTTTAATGCATATCGAGGAAAGTCCGGGCTGCACAGAACAGGATGCTGGATAACGTCCAGTGGGGGAAACCCTAGGAAAGTGCCACAGAGACTAGACCGCCATCGCTTGCGATGGTTAGGGTGAAAAGGTGCGGTAAGAGCGCACCGCTGTATTCGGTAACGCATACAGGCGTAGGTAAACCCCATCCGCAGCAAGGCCAAATAGGGAGTCGTTAAGCGTGGTTCGCGCGTGGCTTCGGGTAGGCTGCTTGAGGCTGCCAGTAATGGTATGTCCAGAGGAATGATTACCACCATTATTTCTTGAAATAATGACACAGAACCCGGCTTATAGAGCCACTCCGCACTTTTTCCTAAAAATTTGTAATCATTTCTGACATAATCCGCATCAATATTACAATATTCAGTTTTTACTCAAAAGAGGTAGCACAAATGTCAGCCCAATATTTGACAGATGACCTTCGTATCGTCGGCATCAAAGAAGTTGTATCGCCAGCATTGGTTCATGCTGAACACCCTGTGAATGATACAGCTGCATACACCGTTGCTACTGCTCGAAAGAATATTCACAATATTCTTCACGGCGATGATGACCGCTTACTGGTTGTGGTCGGCCCATGCTCTATTCATGACCCTGACTTGGCTATTGAATATGCCAAACGTATTCAAGGCGTAAAAGATAAGTATGCCAACACCCTGCAAATTGTCATGCGCGTTTATTTTGAAAAACCACGCACCACTGTAGGCTGGAAAGGATTGATTAATGACCCACATTTGGATGGCTCATTTGAAATTAATACAGGCATCCGCATGGCACGCAAACTATTGCTCGAAATCAATGAAATGGGTGTTCCTGCGGGTACAGAGTTTCTTGATTTGATTACACCACAATATTTTGCTGACCTCGTAAGTTGGGGTGCTATTGGCGCACGCACCACTGAAAGCCAAGGGCATCGTGAATTATCATCGGGTTTATCTTGCCCAGTTGGTTTCAAAAATAGTACCGAAGGCGGTTTTCGTATCGCCATTGATGCCATCAACGCTGCATCCAACCCACATCACTTTTTATCACTGACCAAAGAAGGTCGTTCAGCAATTTTCTCCACCAGTGGCAATGAAGACTGCCATATTATTTTACGTGGTGGGCATGAACCCAACTACGATGCCAAACACATCGCTATAGCAGCAAAAGAGCTAGAATCCGCAAAGATAGACTCCGGTATTATGATTGATTGTAGTCATGCCAATAGTCTAAAACAACATGAGCGCCAAATCATTGTGGGGCATGATGTATGTGACCAGATTAGTTCGGGGAATGATAAAATCATTGGTGTCATGGTTGAAAGTCATTTGCAAGCTGGTCGTCAAAATGTCGTTGATGGTCAACCCCTTAAGCATGGTGTGAGCATTACAGATGCCTGTATTGCATGGGATGATACAGCTGATTTATTAGACAATTTTGCGCAAGCCATCGAACAACGTCGGAAACAACAGACATGACCATTCAATTTTCAGATGCTGCCAAAGCCAAACAATTACGCGAATTTTTTCAGCAACATGGGCGTATTTATATCGTTGTTGATGCAACCCATGATGATGTTGACGTGCCCGATTTTTTAAAAGGTGACCCCGCGCTTCGCTTGGTGCTCAATAGTCGTATGCCTCAGCCTATTTACATTCGCGATGATGCACTGACATCCGATTTTTCGTTTTCTGGACAGTCACACGCATGTCATATTCCCATGACATATATTTGGGCGGCCTATCAACCTGATGGTGATCTCGAACAGGGTTTGGTGTGGGAAGACTGCGTGCCAGAAACCATCCGTGTGGTGGTGAATGCCGCACGTGGTTTGCAAGAAATGCCAAGCAGCGAACCATCATTGGATACACACACACCTGTTTCAAGCGCCGAAGAGAAGGTTACAAGGAAAAAAGTTCGTCATTTGCGCGTGGTAAAATAGATGTTCACTTGCTTTAGATTCCTATCACTCTGTCTTTGCATACTACTCAACATAAACACGGCACAAGCACAAGAAGACCCTCGGTTTAATATTTCAATCAATTTTGAAGATGGCAACGCGCCGCCTATAAACAAACAAGTCAAACAGGCATTACCCATACTTTGGGATAGAATCATTACCCAACAAGCACGCCCAAGCGTCCCTGATAATATCCGAGCCATGGGTTTGCTGCGCCGTGTACGCCCTCAAGAGGATGGTAGTAACATCCAGTTTAACCCATCAAGGGTGTGGGCTATCTTGGAAAAAGAAAATATCCCTCATATCCGCGCCATACCTAGCTTTAATCTTCGCATTGAGCTTATCAATGCATTTGGTGGAAGTATGCAAGGCTCTGAAAGTGAGATTTTAGCTTATGCACATAAACAGGCAGACATACTAGGCATACAACTCAAGCCCAATGCGCCATTACTGGCAATTCGTATCCAATGGCTTGATGATATACAAGTGCAACTATCTGCACGCGGGCAATCTCGGTTAAGTGAATTTAGTGAAACGCGTAATCTCGATATGGGCGACCCATTCATACAACTTAAACGTTGGGTAGTACAAACCATGCTTCGTGCCCGTGATGCTTATGTATGGCAAGCAAAGGTTGTAGTAGAAGGTACAGGTGACGCAGCCCCAGCGATAGCAGTATCCAGCTTGCATTTATTGATTGAACAAAAAGCCAACCTATCCGAACAAATAGCCTTGGAAACCGCTCTAAAAAATGATCCACGTGTGCAAAGTATGTTACCGAGTTACTTAAACTATCGTAGCCGTGAATATATCATTCAACTTAAACAAAACGATGATAGTTGGATAGCTGATTGGTTTGCACAGCGCGGTATGGTTGCTACTCCCAATGCGCAAGGTTGGCTCATTCACTGATGCAACAGCTGCTTAATGTCCCCAACGTGCTCACTTTGGCACGTATAATCATGACCCCTGTAATTGTATATATGGTATTAAGCGAACAAGCATGGCTTGCCCTTGCTCTGATGGTTCTTGCAGGCATTACAGACATGCTGGATGGAGCTATTGCACGCTATTTCAACCTACGTACAACTGTTGGTGCCTACTTAGATCCCATGGCAGATAAAATCATGCTTATCAGCTTGTTTGTAACGCTATTTATGGTTGAGCAAGTCCCTTTATTTGTTTTTCTTGCGATTATTTTTCGTGATTTAATCATTGTTTTGGGCGCAATCACCTATGAAATCGTCACCCGTCGTCTCACTATGCAGCCCAGCTTCATATCCAAAGCCACCACCTTTATCCAAATTGTCTATGTAGTTTTGTTATTATTAAATATGGCAATGGTTATACCTGACACATTGCTGCAAATTGCCATGTGGTTAACGTTTATACTGACCTGTGCTTCAGGACTACACTATCTTGTGAGCTGGACAGGCAAAGCTGCCAAACAAGAAAATAAGTCATAAGCTTGCCTAATAAAACAACTTTTATGCCGCAACAACGCCTTCTTTTCACGCTTCCTATCACACCTGGTTACCACACTTGGGTTCACCACCAAGGTACGATGACAGCCTGTACAAGACTCGCTGTATGGCTCAATGAAGGCGGAACACTATGGTTAAAGTCAGATAGTCCAGCAGGAAAGAGTCACCTTTTACGAGCCTTACAAGAAGAATATCCTCAGCTAGCAAGACTCCAAGTTCAACCAACTTTATCTGCGCTAGAACAAGTTGCAGCATGGCTTGAAACAGCAGAAAATCATGCTGTTTGGAGCATTGATTTACCTGCCCAAGCTTTGCCAACACATACCGCCATAGCATTATTTCATCTCATAGAACGAGCCAAAGAAAAGGCTCATCCACTACTCATATCATGGCGCTGTAGCGACCATGAGCTTGCCCCACCAGAGCTTGCTAGCCGCATGCGTATGATGGAGCAGGTTCAGATTAAAGCTCCAGAAAGTGATGAGGATCTGCATAGCGTTTTAAAGGCAGTCGCCCATCAATTACATTGGGATGTACCAGATAAACTCATTAAGGTTATGCTATCCCATCTAGCACGCGATTTGGATAGTCAAATATCTGCATTAAGGCTTTTGGAGGCAGCCTCTCAAACAGAGCGAGCTCGCATGACACAGGCATGGGTTCGCGAAAAACTAAATATATAAATAATCCTTATATATCAATATGTTAGTGATGCAATATATTTCCAAATTTATAGGTAATTGTTTACTTTAGATTGCTGTTCGCAAACGTCTTAAAACACCATCCAATTCTTGTGCGCGACTATAACTAATCTTTAATTCGCCCGAACCATTCTTTTTACAATGCAGCGCAACAGGCAAACCCAAGGTACGCATCAACTCATCCTGAAGAGCTGCAATATCTGCATCTATAGGCATAGGGGAACGCTCTACATGATCATTCAGCACACGCTTGGACTCTTTCTCCATTTGCCTAGCGCTCCACTGCTCAGCAATACACTTACGCGCCAACACTTCAGCTTTGTTTGCATCCAAACCCACCAATGGACGAGCATGACCCATCGTTAACAATCGCTGCTCAATCATTTTCTGAATAGACATAGGCAACTGCAATAAACGAATTAAATTACTTACTTGCACCCGTGATACACCAATACTCTCGGCTACCTGCTGCTGGGTAAAAGAAAATTCATCAATCAAACGTTTATATGCTCTTGCTGATTCAACTGCGGTTAAATCATCGCGCTGTTCATTCTCAATAATCGCCAACTCTAAAGCTTGTAAGTCATCCACTTCACGTACAACAGCTGGTATATCCAATAAACCCGCTGCTTGCGATGCTCGCCAACGTCGCTCGCCCGCAATCAACTCATACTCATCACCCTGCGCACGCAAAAGGATTGGCATGAGCACACCCTCTTTACGAATAGATTCGGTTAATGATTGTAATTCTTGCTCATCAAAATGTGACCGTGGCTGATAGCGATTCGGTTTAATCTTTGAAATCAATACCTTAGTGGATTGATTTAACACTTCCGGAGTCGGCTTATCTGCCAATAAAGCGTCTAAACCACGGCCTAAAGCGCGTTTTTTCATTGTTTTTTTGACCACCATTTCTCTACCCCTGACGCTGCATAAATTCTTGTGCAACCTGCAAATAAGCCTTCGCTCCAGCAGAACGAATATCATGATACATCACAGGAATTCCATAACTCGGAGCCTCCGACAAGCGCACATTTCTTGGAATAACCTGCTGATACACTTGCTGACCAAAGTATTCACGCACCTCACCCTCAACCTGCTGTGCTAAATTATTCCTTCGATCCACCATGGTTAGTAGAATACCATCCATAAGCAAGTCAGGATTTAAAGCAGCCCGAACACGACGAATAGTATCCATCAGTTGGCTCAACCCTTCCATAGCATAAAACTCTGTTTGCAATGTAATCATCACCGCATCTGAAGCCGTTAATGCATTCAATGTCAAAATATTCAACGCTGGAGGGCAATCAATCACCACATAATCAAAAGGTTTGCCTGTATACGCCGCAAAGGCATTTTGTAAGCGATGCTCACGTTTATCTTTATTTACCAGTTCTACTTCTGAACCTGCCAAGTCCATCGTGGCAGCAAGCAACGATAAGTTTTCACACTCTGTTTCGACGATAGCATCTTGTAAGCTACTGTCGCCCATCAGTACCTCATACATACCTGATTCAATCTCTTTCTTATCAACACCCAAACCCGATGTACTATTTCCTTGAGGATCCAAATCCATCAATAAAACTCGCTTTTCTAATACAGCAAGTGATGCCGCAAGGTTAATACTTGTCGTTGTTTTACCGACCCCACCTTTTTGATTGGCAATTGAAATCACCCGTCCAAGATTATGATGTTTCACGTGAAACCCCTTCCCTCTCAAAATATATCCCAAACATGACTACCCCAGCCAAGAGTAACACTGTATCTGCTGTGCCTCAATTGCATCGACATCACCAAGGTCATTCAAAGTCCATCCGTCAGCATCAACTGATGGTTGATCTCTCGGTACAGGGAACACTGCAATAGCTTTATGATTCACATGCGGCGAACACATATCCAGCAATCCCTTCACATTAGTAACCGCCCGCGCCACGCACACATCCACAGACAGTGATGGCAAATCATTAATGTCGGCATCATAAACTTCCACATTTAATTCCAACACTCGCCCCAAATGTCGAAGAAACTCTGCTCGTTTTTTTCGCCGTTCAACCAATACGCCGTGCAAATGAGGTTTGGCAATTAACAGCGGTATGCCAGGAACACCCATACCACTACCAATATCCAACAAACGCCCCTCATCTGGCATCCAGCTTGTCAAAGCCACTGATGCCTGCACAAAACGCCGATTGAATACGCTGGCATCTGAAATAGAAGTTAAATTCAAAGCTTTGCGAAAACGCAACACTTCCGTGATATATGCATCAAGTTTTTCTTTCATGACACAGCCTTTTGCTGCTGCAAATAAATCATCAAACATGTTACGGCTGCAGGCGTAACACCAGAAATACGTATCGCCTGACCAAGATTATCAGGTTGCACATCCGCTAATTTTTGCTGACATTCAATACTCAAACCTTTCACTTTTGTATAGTCCAAATCACACGGAATCTTACGTCCTTCCAAATCTTTAAAACGCTGCACTTCAATAGCTTGTTTATCCAAATAACCATCATAATGCATTTCAGCCTTTAAACTCGCCCAGTCTTGAACAGTAAAATCTTCACAGCCCTCAAGTAACTTTAAGGCTTCATTCATATCCACATCTTGGCGATGACAATAGGCTGGAAAATACGTCCCCTGCTGTGTTACAGGCAAGCCCAAAGCTTCTAAACGCCCAGCCCATGCTTTTCCGCTACCAATCATCATGGCCTTAGCCTTATCAATCACGGACTGCACACGAGCCTCTCTCTGACTATAAGAACTCAGTCGTGCGTCATCATATAAACCCAAATGAACAGCCGTTACACCCAAACGCAAATCAGCATTATCTTCTCGCAAATATAAACGAAACTCCGCACGTGATGTAAACATGCGGTACGGTTCACTCACGCCTTTTGTTACTAAGTCATCCACCATCACGCCCAAATAAGATTCTGACCGATCAGGAATCCAACTTTCTAAATCACATGCAAGTGCCGCAGCA
>Ga0114934_10000631_pt1 | contig 22411 bp, 16 predicted proteins | sample 4SBtaG_2_FD_99695 | JGI IMG/M metagenome (GOLD analysis project Ga0114934, IMG submission 99695) | Deep subsurface microbial communities from Kolumbo volcano to uncover new lineages of life (NeLLi) - 4SBTROV10_white metaG | ecosystem: Environmental > Aquatic > Marine > Volcanic ...
GATTGACGCAGGATTATTGTTTGTCTTCAAGGCGTAGCAACAGGCGCATAGCAGGGCTACGCAACTGTTGCTACAACGCAGTAGACGGACAATAAGACAAGTCAAGATTCGTATATTATTGAAGCCTCGCTCCTTAGGGTTTAAATTCAAAATCGGACCAGGGAAGGTGTTTTTTGAAATCGATCTGGATAAGGTGTTTCTTTATTAACATCGATTGCACATGTCAACTGCATCATGCTAACCCGCTTTTTCGCTAGACCTCCTCTCTCGGGATCAGGTCAGATTCGACTACGAAAATCAGCCCGCTCCCATTTTCCAAACCGGTGCTGTCACAACTGTCAATTCCTCATGCGCTTTTCTCAGTGCTATTTCCACCAATTCCGCAGTTGGCGCAGATGCAAAAATGAATCCCAGATAGCTGGCACCCTCAGGAAGAGGTACCAATTGGTAACCTTCTCTAATTTGAATAATAACCTCTTCCACATACTCAACCCGGCTCGCAGCGCTTGTTCCTTCAACCCTTCGCAGGATACCTGCCCTGGGGATAGGGATCATTAACACACCGGCAGCTACAGAACCTTCACTGGACTGAACTGACTGGCCAATCGCATGAGAAAATACCAGTTGTTCCAGACTGTAGCCAGAACCAAATTGAAACAACCGACTGCAAAGACCGCCTATTGTTCTGGCCGCAATTTCCAATATCCACACAGCTTTTGAATTAATCCTGCATTCTGCATGCACCGGGCCGTCACGAAGTCCAAAAGCCCGGCAGGCCAGCTCCACCTGGCGGCAGATCTCCGCTTGTTGCGCATCATTCAATCTTGAAGGGCTAATATAATAAGATTCTTCAAAGAATGGCCCGTTGAGCGGTTCCGGCTTGTCAAATATTGCTAATATTTGTAGGTTTCCCTGATCCAGTAAACCATCCAGGGCAATTTCCACACCCGGTATAAATGTTTCCACCAGTAATTGCCGACGTTCATCGCGCTCGGTTTCCGCAGCCAGGATTGGCTCAATTCGCCGAATCGCTTGCAATAATTGCTGTGGATTGTCTGCCCGAATCACACCTCGGCTTGCTGACATTGCCAAAGGCTTGGCAACACAAGGATAAAGCACCCCCGCTATTTGTTCGGATAAGGGCTCATCCAGATCCAGTACACGAAATTCAGGAACAGGAACATCCTGTGCCAGCAGACATTGCCGAGCAAGATCTTTGCGTCTGGCAATGCGCGCAGCCGATGGACTGTTGTATGCCAAATTGAGTTTTTCGCAGACCCGACTCGCCAGTTCAATAGTACTGTCGTCAGTAGCGATTACACCGCTGAATTCTGCGGTTTTTGCTTCGTTGATGATCATATTGAGCGCTCGCACTGGATCTTGAAAATCAATATGCAAGCCTTGCGCATAGGCACTGACTATCGAATCTCGACCTTCGGAGGCAATCAGTAATTCGATATCCAGATTTAAGGCGGCATCAATATAGGGCGCTGTTCGGTAACTTCCATGCGGAGCAATCAGTAATACACGGTGCCGCTTCGACAAAGAACACACCACATTACGGATATTTAATGCCCGCTACCCCCACATCCAGCACACATACCACTACCACCGATACTTTGAAATGCGTTCTTAAAAACAAATGACGAACTCATTTGTTCCTCCACATAATCGATCTCGCAGCCACGTAAAAAACCGATGGCGATTGGATCAACCGCAACTTTAAAGCCATCGCACTGCAAAATACTGTCTTCATCAGTAACCTGATCATCGAATGTCATGCTGTAATCCATGCCACCGCAACCACCGCCCTGGACGTAGATACGAATAATCTCGTATTCGTCATCGCTGTCTTTTAGTAGACCAAGCAGTACATTTCGCGCTGATTCGGAAACGAGAATGTCATTTTCGGTCAATTCATTTATATAATGTTGTGTATCCATTTGTTGATCTATTTAGTTAAATCAAGTGAAAAAATGAAACCAGTAAATTATAATGCCACGAATACTCGCTCTTTGGATAGTTCTTTTCTACACAACCAACCACAGCCATGACACACATTGTTAATTGCCCAGTTTTAAAACGTGAAGCAGAAGGTCTGGAGAATGTACCGTATCCAGGATCCTTAGGTCAAAGAATTTATCAGCATATTTCAAAGGAAGGATGGCTTCAATGGCTGGAACGCCTAACGACCATCATCAACGAAAATGGCATCAGCACTGCGGATCCACAATCGCTGGAAATAGTCGAACAACATATGCTTGGATTTCTGTTTGGTGAAGGCGATAAGGGGAGTTTACCGCAAGGTTATGTGCCGCAGGGGCAGAAGAAATAGGCGCATTTGATAAAACAGGCCAACACTTTTCTTTGAACTTGAAGAATACCCCTATGCTCAGCCCATAAGACAGGACGGTCATTGTATCTTAATTTAGGCCGGCTCCCTGCTTCAGGATCTAAGCCCCCTTGCCATAGATCAGCATCTATTTTGCTGGATCCACAACCAACCGTAGCAAAATTAACTGTTATTCCTAACAACCCCCCATACGAGGGACGGTAGGAAGACAAACAAACGCGCCACCGCATTAAAGATCATTGGGCGAACGGCGCTAGCTTATCCTCCCACCTTGCTTGTATCAGTAAATAACCAATCAGCAATAACTCCTGCACCCTCTCCGGGTACAGATAACAGGGCAATGACTACCAACATAACCACCGTAATATATATCAAAAACTGGAAATGCCGGCTTCAAAGGCTCCCCAGTTTTTCTATCCACAACAATACGCTTCCCATCTCTTTCTACAATATCTGCTCGGCAAGGATTTGAACGTTCCCGTTCCTTGCAAGTTTGAGCACGTTTTCCATTTTCGTCTGTAACATTTAGCTTACCATTGCGATCCACTACCAATGCATATTGCGCATCTGTATCCCTTACTATTCGTCCGATATTACCCAGATCATCTGCAAAAAATATTGCGTTACCGGTAAAGCCTAATATCGCACCGACAATAAGTGAGCCAAAAACTGCCATAGATGAGTATTTCTTATTTTCTGTCATTTCTACGCCCTCCTAGACGATAAGTGTTATTACACAGCTAATAATTGGTTTAAAAATAAACCTCTTACCTACTTCTATACCGACCTGCATGTACTAGATTAATTAACTAGTGAAACCATAAATTCAGCCTTCCCAAAAACGACCGCTTGGGCTGGAAAGGAGGCGCCTTAAGCCTCGGATCCAATACTCGGTTGAAAAAACTTTGATAAACAAAATCCCTGTCAAACAAGTTTCGTATTTCAAAACTGACAATCCCGTAACGTTTTGGCAATCGAAAACCAATTGCCAGATCGGCAACCCAGAATTTTTCGGTATTCCGCATACTTGGCATCTCCGTCAATTCAAATTCTGTTTTTTGGTGAACATATGTTGCTCCAAAACTAGCGAACAAACCATTTGGATGAAAAAGTTTTATTTTCAACGGTACAAGATGTGTCCTTAACCTATCAGGATCATCTGGTCCACCGCCTTTATTGCGGTCGAAATCTTCATACTTATATTCTGCACTAATGGCCAACATATCTATCGGCGTCCAGTAAATATATGCTCGACGAAATGCTTCATCGTGATCTACGTCGCTGCCTCCGTCCGGATCATCCAAAAAACTTGTAACATGTCGCCATGAAAGTTCGACGCCGGCTAGAAGATCATTACCCAGTCGTTGATCCAGACCGACCCCGTACAATGAGAACTTATCGGCATCAAAATCATCATAGAATTGATTGAATCCCGCCACATGGGTTGGTTCAATGGTCTGATCCTGTGGATATGGCCGTTTCAGTCCGTGAAGATATGCCGCCCTGACTGTGGTTGATTCAAAGGGATTCACAATAACGCCCAGTTTGGGATTGAACGTTTCCCTTTCGATTGTTTCTCCGTGAAAGGAATCGAAACTTCCTCCCAAGGTTATTAGTGTATTCGGGATAAAGTCAAATGTGGGATAAATATAAGCGTTGAAAAACTTGGGGTCATCATCAATAGTATCGTCTACACTAAAAATCACAGTAGAATCTATTGCCAACTCCACAGATGATTCGACATCACTGTAAAGATCTATATAACCTAGTCCAACTACAGAGTTTAACCATTGTCCGTTGAACTGGTGTTGAATTTCACCCTGAAACCCACTAGTCAGTATTTTGGTTTCACCACTGAAAACCGTATCCGCATCTAGGGTTGCCTCAAATTCAGTTGGATAATCTGAATTTTGGTAAATTACAGATGCAATCAAGCTATTTTTTGGCGTTATCTGATAACGCGCCCCAATTCTGGCCACGTTCTGAAAAGTTCTGGTTCTGATTCTATCGAACGGTTCAATAATACCCTGCGCTACAGACCCTGCACTACTGTCTCTCCTGCGATATTCCGCTTGTACGCTGAAATCCGGAGTAACAGATGCCTGAAGAAATATATTGTATATATCATGATTGATATCATCATTTTCATTAAAGCCTTCCGTTTGATAATGAAACTGGCCAATACTGAACGAAAACCAATCGTAGATACCCGACAAAATCAGGTTATCACCTAATGTATGATTGCTTCCGATAATACCATTAGCTTGAAAAGCCCCACTGTTACTCGTAAAAAGAGGGTTTAGTTCGTTAAAGGATAAATCTGATGGTCCAGAGCCATTCAACACAGCAAGATTGGTTTCAGCTAATTCAGGCTGGATAGCATTGATATTTAACGGCTGCCATAACTGCGACTGTAGAAGCTCACTGGACCGTGCTATTTCGCGCCGAGGTAACGCAGCATAACTGTCGGCCAACAATCTGTGTGCGGAAAAATTTGACGGTTCAGAATTAGCAGATTTCCAACCTTCCAACAGAGCACGCTGCTCAAACCCCAAATCACTATATATCCTTCCCAAACTCGCACTACGCGCCGCCAGATCGTCATCCAACAACAAACTGGATCGATAAACCGCGCGATTATCATTCAACTCAATCGCCTTCTGCATATCATGCAAGGCTTCAACTGGCCGGTTAACTGTCTGTTTGTAGATCGCATCATAAAACCACGGTGTGGGATCTTTCGGATCCAGTTGTTTTGCACGGGCGAATTCGCGGCTTGCAACAGCACCGCGCTTTTCTTCGTAGTAGGCTTTTCCCAAATAACTGCGGATCAGTGAGTTTTCCGGATCAAGTACCGCTGCTATTTCAATATCTTTGGTACCTTCTTCTATATCCCCCTGGCGTATCTTGGCCAGACCCATTCCGAGTCTTGGCAACGGCGCAGAAGGGTCGAGTTCTATGGCTTTACTAAAAGATTGCCTGGCTTCGTCGATATCAATTTGACTCAGTTGCGCAAAACCCAGAACCATCTGTGTACGCGACAGCTCCGGATCCAGTGACTCAGCTTCTTTGGCCGCAGCCAGAGCATCGCCAAGCTCACCGGTAGACAGCTCCAATTCGGATAAGCGAGCCCAGGCCAGAGGATCATCTGGCGACAGTTGTAATGCTTTTTTTATACTTTCTCTTGCACCCTCTATGTCAAATGCAGCTTGTTGGGCGTAGGACAATGCCACCATAGGTATAGGTGATTCAGGCTCGAGTTTTACAGCGTCCTGGGCAAGAGACATGGCCTTTTCTTTATCACTCTGAGTCAAGGCGATGATCGATTGCAGCGCCGATGGTACACCGCTGCCCGGAGACAAAGCAGAAGCTTTTTCAATATCACGGCGGGCATCCTGCACCTGTCCCACACTAAGCAGGATAGCGGCACGCTGAGCGAAATAACCACTGTCACGCGCCTCATCCGCAACCGAATTTAAAGCTTCAATTGCAGCATGAATTTGTCCGCTGCGGTATAAGCTCAGCGCACGCTGCCGACTCGGATCGGACGTAGCGCCGGAACTGTAGTCGATTATCGGTGGATAATAAAGCGCCCACTGAACTGCATCACGTGGTTTTATTTTCAAATAAGGAACAGGAGCCTTATCCGCCTCGGCAACCGCCGCCTCTCCCGGCCCCAGACTAATATTACCCAGTTGATTTTCGACGAGTACTTTACCTTCCAGAACCCAGACCCTGGTATTCGCTTGCGAAACGCGCACCGCAAACTCCGTACCCTCGATGGCTGCATTCACGAACGGGGTCTTGACCTTGAGCTGGTAAGGAATATTACTGATAAAGTGAACAGCGCCCTGCAACAATTCCAGCCACGCCGAATCTTCTTCAGCAAGCGGTGGTAATACCAGCGTGGTACCCTGATCCAGTCTTAGTAGCGTGTCGTTACTTAGAAGAAGCCCAGCGCGGCTATATATACCGACACGAATATGGTCGTTTGCGCAGAATTCATCATTTAGCTTTACGCGAGACCATACGATTTGTTCTGATCGCTTGACTTCAACAGCGCCCTGGAGAGAAACAACGCGGGCGATCCACGGTTCGCATGTGGCCGCAATACCACTTACGCTCCATACCGAGAACATCAAAAATCCAAACAGCATCCTGGCACGACTCATCACGATATATGGCCTCCGCCATTATTATTATTGGATGAATAATGAATAATCGACCGTTACAACACACGGTACTAACTTACATGAAATTTGTCAATTATTCCCTTGACAAATATAATATATTATGTGATTTATTTCGCCAACAACCTGTTAATTCCATCCCAGGATTCAGGCGAACCATGCTTTAGATAACGCTCACACAATTGCAGATAAAATAAACTTGGTCCATCTTGACCAAATTGTTTTACGCCTGTTTCGAATTCGGATCGGGCTTGCCGCCAACGACCCTGCTCGAACTTAATCAAACCCTTAAGAAATTGCTCCCGAAAATCGAAAAATTGCTGATCGACGTTCTCTTCACAACAAACCACTTCAAAAATCTCCAGATAGTTATCTTTACCTTTGAGTCGAAACTTACCGGTACGTCGAGTAACGATTCCGTCGAGGTGATTTACAACCTGAGCAGAAGCAAGTACTCGCGTTCCAAGGAATTTGTTCAATCCCTCAATTCTCGAGGTTGAATTAATCATATCGCCGACCGCGCGAAATGCGTAATGATCTCCGGCACCTACATTGCCGATCAGCATCTCCCCGGCATGCAAGCCTATTCGTGTCGGTAAAATAGAATACGCCTGATCGTGCGGCTCCACTACGGCAATCCTGGCCTGAATCTCTATTGCTGCACGACAGGCCGATAGTTTTGCGTTGACCGGATTTGATTTATTTTCCCAAAACGCCAGCATCGAATCGCCAACCACATCCAATACCGAACCACCCTGCCCCCTAACCGGTTGGAACAACAAATCGAAATAACGGTTTAAAAGATTTTTAAGCTCCCGTGGTTCGATGTTTTCGGCAAAAGATGTATAACTTTCAGCATCGCTGGCCAGGCACACCCCCTCAACAGTACGACCCGCGTTAACAATGTCGTTCTGATTCCATTCGGGCAATAAATCAACCACTTCGCCAGGTAAAAAAAAGCGCGTGGATTGTTGAAAGCGCTGACCGGCTTTTTGGCTCACAAAGTACCTCAATGACAGTGCAGCAAATACAGCCACTGGAAGTTGCAATAACAATGGGGTCACTAAAGGCACCCATACACCATTCTCTGTAAACCATACTGTAGCAATGAGCAGATACAACACAGGCAGGCTAAGCGCAAAAATAACGGCGGGCAGAACCGGTGCAAGGTAAAACAAACCACCGATGACCAAGCCCCAAAACGCAACAACACCCATACCATAAACCTGACTAATCGGCTGGATGCTTCGCCCTTCGATCAAATTTGCAAAAACCGTCGCGATAATTTCCACGCCACTCAGGTCGAAGCCCGATTTACCCGAAAAAACCGTGTAAAAATCATCCTTCAAATCCGGCTGGTAGGGCTCGGAGTTACCGATAAAAACCGCTTTACCACTGAAATCTAAGGGACTACCTGCGTTTTGCTTCGATTCTACAGACTGAATAACCTTGTAATAAGGTAAGCTTGTTATGGTCTGGGGCGGCCCGTAGAAATCAATATAATAACTATCCGGACCCTGGTGTAACGATCTTAAGATGCTATGCAATCGACGCGACGCAACAGTCGAAGCTTCGCTGTCAAAATTAGGTAATGCGTCTGGTTGAAGCAGGATCTTTTGTCGAACCTGACGTACAGTACGACTGAATGCTCCAGGTTTGATAATTTCTTGGCTGGCACTCTCTTTCGTTGTCGTTAGCGTAACTGAATCGTCCAATGTTCGTCGAAATCGCTTGAACGCAGGAGCAATATAGTGGTGAAGTGCCACAACAGGGAGGGTCGCTATATCCCCCGAACTGGATTTAAATAACCAGGCCTGATTAAGGCGGGCAGGTACTTTTGGCAACGGAAACGGCGCGTACGACAAGGCTGAATCGGCAACAAGTGAAAGAGGAGCCACCAATCGATCCATCAAAATCGTCTGCGATCCGATGCCGTGATTCGGAATAATTACCGGCCGCTGATCTAAATGGGCAAAAAGTATAACATTGCCAGCCTTTGACAATTCGCTTGCGAATTCTCGATCGGTTTTCTCTTCACGCGCAGATCTGAAAAAAACATCAAATACGATAGTCTTCGCGCCGTAGCGATTAAGAATTCTAATCAATTGAGTATGCAATGACCGTGGCCACAGACTCAGTTTTTCCGGCAAACCCAACTCACGCAATGAGGGATTATCAATACTGATGACAACCACTTCAGCGGGTGGCTTCCTGGGTCCGCGAAAATCAAACAACCACGCCAGACCCAGGTCTTTCTCCAAATCAAGTACTACCGGCAACATAGACGATACGACGCCAATCAGGGCTATTGCCAATCCAAGCTGAAATCCTCGTAAACGATCACGTTTTATCGACATAGTATTGGCTTGGAATATAAAGAATTGAAGCCAGCATCAAAACCGAGTGGCTAAGGCTATCGACTAAACAAAGTTAAATTGATCCTCTGTAGGCTCAGCGCAGCAGTACCACGGCTCACTCAAATGCGGAGGAACATCGCGCTCAGATGGTTCCCTGATTTTCGGCACTTTTATATCAACAAGTTTATGGGTTAATGCCCAAATCTCAGAAAATATCCGGTATCGGGATTGACACGATGATTTCTGAACCCATCCTGCTATATCTCGCTGTAATTGATCGACGAGGGGATTTTCATGCTTCCAGGGATAAATAAAATTTTTCGAATCCTCCGGGCCAATCAATAATTGCACTTCAGGGGAATGCAGCAGATACGAACCTGGAGGAATCAACAAGCGGATGGATAATTGCACAGGCGATATGGATGCCAAAAGGTCCAGATCCACAATCACCTTAAGTAAATCCAGATAGCCTTCAACGCTCGTCCAGGGTGTAAACGGCACAAAGGTTGGTGACAAATTAAGATCGTATTGACGACAAAGCTCAACAAGCTTATAAAAATCCTCCCGTGTGTGACCTTTGGCAAAACGTGTCAATATTTGATTATCAACCGATTCAACCGCTGTTGTAACAATTGCACATCCTGTCTGCTTAAGCCTTGGAATTAAATCGCTGTATGAAAGTAAATGTTCAACCTTAATTGTCACATCGTAAGTTAATTGAGGAAACTCTCTGTTTACCGCTTCGATGACGCGCAACCCATGAGTTGGCCCATTAAAAAAGTCAGGGTCTCCGAAAGTAATATGTTCCGCCCCGGAGTTTACTTGCTGACGAATATCAGCCAAAACAATATGCAGTGGTATTGCCCGAAATTTTCCCTGATAAACCGGAACAACCGGACAATGCGCACAATGATGTTTGCAACCCCGACTTGACTCGGTATAGCCCACTGTTTTTCTGCCACCGTCAGAAAGCTGCAGCGTTGCATACTCGCTGAGCAAAGGCAATCCCTTACGATCAGGAATTGTAAAAGACTGCTTTGCAAGGTGTGATTCAGTGTATCCCTGGCTATCGAGCTGAATATCATTCTGCAGATTATTTACGACATCAACAAGCTGGGCTTCAAATTCTCCACCTAGAATTGTTGAAACCCCCAGGCTTGAAAAATATCTCCGGTTCATTTGTGCATAGAGTCCGAAGGCCGCAACAGGTACTGCAGGACTAAGCTGCTTAACTTCATATAGAAGACGGGCAGTCAATCTTGCCGCTGTATGCATAGGAACACTGAACGCAATGAATTCAGCAGACTGAAATTGTGCACCATCAAACGACTCTATCGCCAAATCCAGACAACAGACACTATGACCCTGATCGCGTAACAATGCAGCCACATGGGCTAAACTAAAAGATTGATGACCCAATTCGTAGGTTGAAACAAGAAGCACATTCATATGATCGGGATAATTTAAGCGATGTTGTCCTTATAAAACAAAAGCCAGCCCATTATTGCAGAAAAATAATACGCCCTAATTTAGTTGAACCCATTAACAGGCACAGTCCGTCAGCCCATTGCCGGGCAACCGTCGTCAAGCAGGATCTCCTCCAATTCTGACAATGTTTGTACAGGCGCCAGGCAAGCACCTCCACTACAAACATAGGCGGTTGTCACTGCGCCAGGTACTCGTTCGGCCAGTTGCCCAGGCAAACCATTTTCATCATCAGGAATGGCGAAACAAATACGTCCTGGATGAAAATCCTCCAATACAGCATTCTTCCAAAGTTCACATTCAGCGCCCCGTATTACTACCGTTTGGTACGGATGCAAGGTACTTTCTAAAGCGGTGATCAATGCGCCATGACCACTGGGTATCTGCCTTATAGATGAAGCAGAGGCCTTCAAAGTCCTGTCTGCTGCTTTCAGATAATCCGTATTTCCGAGTATATGACCAAGCCGACTCAAAACCGATGCCGCAACACCGTTTCCTGCCGCAGTTGATTCTTCGATCATCGGTTTTGGTCGATGAATCAAGCGTTCGTGATCATTTGAGGTGAAAAAGAAACCTCCATTAGACGGATCTTCAAACTGTTCTAATAGTCGTTCCGCCAATGCCTGCGCCCACAATATGTCCCTGGTGCGCCAACGGGCCTGTAAAAGCTCCAGAGCCGCATCAATCAAATAGACATAGTCATCCAAATAGGCATTTAAATGTGCTTTCCCATCTTTATAGCTGGCAAGTAAACGCCCGTTGACCCACAATGTATCGTGGATAAAATCAAATGCGGACTGAGCTGAATCAACCATCTGGGGCTGATTAAAAATTCGACCCGCGCTCGCCATGCCCTTAATCATTAATGCGTTCCAGGCAGTCAAAATCTTTTCATCACGGTGTGGATGTATTCGCTGTGCTCGGTGTAGAAACAACTTTTTACGCGCAGCCCTCAAAAGCACATCTGCCCGGTCAGTTTCATAATTCAGGGTAGTGGCTACTTCATTCAGCGCCTGGGCATCATACAAGTGCCAGGCACCTTCAAAATTTGCTGGCCTTGACAAGCCAAAATGCAGACTGACCAGTTCATATTCAGACGGACCAAGCAAAGATTCCACTTCTGACCGATCCCAAACATAAAATTTACCCTCATGCCCTTCAGAGTCTGCATCCAGTGATGAATAATACCCACCTGATGGATCCTGCATATCCCGTATGACCCATTCGGCAGTGTCCAGTACAATTTGTTTGAATAAGGGGTCGTGGAACACCTGCCAACTGCGCGCGTATAATCCAAGCAACGGCCCATTATCGTAAAGCATCTTCTCAAAATGAGGAATATTCCAACGCTCATCAACGGAATATCGACAAAACCCACCGCCGATCTGATCATAAATACCCCCTTTCGCCATACTTTCAAGGCTATAGGACACAATCATTTTGGGCATTTGCTCATCGCTGTAAAAACAACGTCCAAGCAAAAACTCCAGGTTTGTTGCATGCGGAAATTTTGGTGCCTGACCAAAGCCACCGTGATCTGCGTCAAAATCGTTTGTCATTTCGCGAGTGGCCAGGTCCACTAACGTACTATCTGGTTGATCGGCATTTTGTGGCGTTGCAATACGCAAAATGGTGTCTTCAAATGCAGCATTGTGTTCACTGATGGCATCTTTTTGTCGTTTATAATATTCTGCAGCCTGTTGCAGAATACTGGCGAACCCAGGCATATTGTAACGTTGTTGTGGAGGAAAATAAGTACCCCCAAAGTAAGGAATATGCGAATCAGGTGTCAAAAACATCGTCAGAGGCCAACCTCCGGGTCGCTGAGTAAGAAGCTGGTGAGCCAGTTGGTATATTTTATCGATATCCGGGCGCTCCTCCCGATCAACTTTGATATTCACGAACAAGTCATTCATGATCTTAGCTGTTTCCAGGTTTTCAAAAGATTCATGCGCCATAACATGACACCAATGACACGCTGAATAGCCAACCGATAAAAGGATCGGTTTATCTGCATTCCGAGCCAGAGTCAATGCCTCTTCGCACCACGGGTACCAGTCGACAGGATTGTCAGCGTGCTGTTGAAGATAGGGGCTGGTTTCATTTTTTAAACGGTTTTGGGCGGGCATTGAGTATACCGTGGTCGAAAGTTAGGGTAAGCTCTCGCTATTTGATAATGCTCAACCCGGATTGTCAATCAAAGCTTCGCCAATATTAGTCTGCTAAGATAAATATTGGCTGCTTACACAATCCCCGGCTATGCAGCTTTATACACGCTTTAACTACACGGACAGTGTCATTCCATGACTGTATTTTTATTTATTCTGCTGGCGGTATTAGTCATACTGGCTAATTTGATAATACTACTGCGCACTGCAAAAAAACCAAAAATTCCACCGTCAATATTGGCCAAAAAAAAGGAATCTCGAAACAAGTGATATCGTGCCCCCATGCCTCTAAAGAGCGAGGATTCAATAATATACGAATCCTGACTTGTCTTATTGGCCGTCTTCTGCGTTGTAGCAACAGTTGCGTAGCCCAGCTATGCGCCTGTTGCTACGCCTTGAAGACAAACAATTATCCTGCGCCAATCTTTCGCATATTATTGAAACCTTGCTCCTAATATAAATAAGCAATGACCCGACAAGACCTTGAACAATTTTTCAAAGTTCTTCTCTCACCAGACGACTTTCAGGATTATGGCCCCAATGGCTTGCAGGTCGAAGGTTGTGAAACCATCAAAAAAATAGCCTTCTCTGTATCAGCCAGTGCTGAAGCAATCGCAATAGCGGCCGAGAACAATGCCGACGCGATGGTAGTGCATCATGGTTTGTTTTGGAAATTTCACGGATGTCGAACAATAACGGCAGGCTTCAAAAAACGTATTTTCCCGCTGGTGTGCAACGATATCAGTCTTTTTGGTTATCATTTACCCCTTGATGCGCATCTGCAAGTCGGCAATGCGGCAAGCCTGGCTAAGCTTATAGGTATTCCCCATTATCAATCATTCGGCAATTACAAAGGCAACCCGACTGGGGTAAAGGGAGAACTAACTAAACCATTAACTTCTGCAGAATTAACTAAAACATTGGCTTCAGTTCTAAATCATTCAGTAATTGTGGCATGCCCGGATCCTGATCAAAAGATTAGATCTGTGGGAATCATTACCGGCGGCGCAAATAGCGACTGGCTACTGGCGGAACAACAAGGACTGGATGCATTTATAACCGGAGAAATGAGTGAACACGATTGGCACGAGAGCCGTGAAGCATGTGTACATATGTTTGCCGGCGGACACCATGCCACCGAACGATTTGGCATTCAGGCTTTGATGCAACGCGTACTTAGCGAATTCAATGTAGAAGCATTTTTTATCGACAGCGAAAACCCAGCTTAACCGATTTCAATCTGAATCCACCGACCAACGAAATGACCGGATTCGTCCTGTGTTACTGCATCGATAATTGAAGATAATATCCGCGGCTTTGGAGTCGCTGCAGTCAAGCTTCACCCCAAGACCGAATCGCCTAAGTGAGTTTCCAGAACTTTTGACAATTCGCTGTCCGTAAAAGGCTTTTGCAAAAAACCAACGTTACTCTGCTTGCACAGTAGATCCACTTTTTCCCTATCGGCAAAACCAGAGATCAGAATTACGGGCAGATTTGGCAAAAATTCCTCCACCGCCTGGTATAACTGAAATCCATCCAGCCGCGGCATTTTTATATCTGTAACAAGGATATCGAATTCTCGATCCTTCATTAATGCGTCTAATGCTTCTTTACCATCGCAGAAAACTTCCACTTCAAACCCAAGCTTCTGTAACAACAAGCAATACAACCTGCGAAGAACATCTTCATCCTCTGCAAGTAATACTCGTTTAGACTTCGACTTGAAAGTAGAAATTTTTTCAGAAGAGCCTGATTCTGGAAGATCACTCGGAGTTTTTGGCAGGAAAATACTCGATGTAGTGCCTGCGCTTGATGTTTCTATTAAAATGGTTCCACCATGATGTTTGACAACCTGCAAAGCCGACGGCAAACCCAGGCCAGTCCCATTTTCCGATATTTTGGTTGTATAAAAGGGTTCAAATACCTTGTCCAGATCCTGCCGGGGAATACCCGAACCGTTATCGATTATTTTGACGACTGTATACTGACCCACAGGTAATTTATCAAACTGAATTTCATCTTCATTACTATCTTCAGAACGTATAATAATTTGCCCGCCTTCCGGCATCGCATCTTTTGAATTGACAAGAATATTCAGCAAACTTGAATGTATTTGACTTCTATCACCCAAACAAACCGAGTGTCGGGCATTCAATTCTAATTTCAACTCAATGGAAGAACCTATCGTTCTCTCCATCAACGAAAACAAATCATTCAACAAATCATGCAGATCAAATAACTTTTTGTCATAGCTTCTACTTCGAGACAAATTTAACAGTTTACCGATCAAATCGCTGGATACTTGAGTACAGCCCTTGATTGATTGTATTAAATCAGTCGATTGTTCTGACAATCCTGGCTCCAATACCAACAGATCCAGAGCAGAAGTGATACCCGACAACTGATTATTGAAATCATGCGCGACACCACCTGTCAGCCTGCCAATTGATTCCATATTCTTACTACGCAGCTGTTGCACCTTCAATTTATTCAGTTCAATCAATCTCATGACCATGACTGCAAATGCATCCAGATCATCGACATCACTTTGAGTAAACTTTCGCGGTCGTACATCGAACATACACAGTGTACCAATTACAAATCCCTGTTCTGTAAACAAGGGTGTACCTGCATAATAGCGAACCGCCACTTCCCCCAGAACCCAATCAGTTGAAGATACTGAAGGTTCTTCCAGCGCGTTGGGAATTTCATAGAAAAGCTTTTTCTCTACTGTGGTTTCGCAAAACCCGGGCGATCGGCAGAGTTCCTGAACCTCTGCTCCATAACTGGCTTTAAACCAGAAGCGGTCTTCGTCGACTAAATTGATAAAACACATCGGAACGGAGAACCGGCTACTTACAAGTTTAAGCAACTGATCGAAATGAGATTCACTTTCTGTATCCAGAATATGAAAGCTATACAACGCTTTCAAACGTTGTTGTTCGTATTTTGCCTCAGTCATAATTGTTAATACTAAAATAAATTGCAACCATTAACCACCTGAAAAGAAAAAATAATACCAGGCAGGTTGCCCTGGAATAAGATCCGACGAAAGGAAAAACAGATTTTGGTGAAACCAGCTCACCTTCCCAGCTCTACTTGATTACAGTGAACACAGCTTGTATGTTGCGCCAAACATTGTTAAAAGGTACTGCTCACCCCCCTATGGATGATCTGTTGCGGAAGACACCGTAAATACGTCCATGCAGGCTTGAATGCGGCTTCCCTGCCTCATACACTTCCTCCACAGATCACCCATAGAGGGCTGTTTTGGTAGGGGACGAGTCGTTAAGTTGAAAGAATTTTATTAGGTTAAACTGGATGAGCACTGTAAAACCCATCGATGAAACCGCCCGGCGAAAGGTCATTTCAGTGACAGCCGAATACATAGATAAGGCCGCATCTATGTTTGACAGAAAATTCAGTTCAATTCCAGTATATTTTGACCTGACCGGACGAGCAGCCGGCATGTACAAAGCCTCTCGCAATCAATGTTTGATTCGATACAACCCGTACATATTCGCAAAATATTTTGCCGATAATCTGGCCAATACTGTTCCTCATGAAGTCGCTCACTACGTAGCCGACAAAGTGTATGGGGGACGACGTATCCGGCCTCATGGTGCAGAATGGCAGGCGATCATGGCATTTTTTGCTTGCGACGCCAGTCGAACCTGCGACTATAATCTCGAAGGTATCCCGTTACGCACCCAGCGCCGTTATACCTATACATGCCGATGCGGCAGCCACCAACTTACAACTCGGCGCCACAATAAAATCATCAGAAATACAGCGCGCTACTTTTGTCGTGTTTGCAAAGACGAGCTGGTTGCAAAAAATTGATCGGCAGTCAGAATACCATCGAATTACAGAAAGCCAAGAGAAAGAAAGTAGATTTTGGCTCGTTTCTATCACAAACACTTCTATTCTCGAATTGGAGCCAATAGACATCTATAATGAATACCAATGTATTCTCTGATTATCCATTAAATGGCCGAAGCCTCAGCTCTCATTACACCCTGTCCTTTTTCTGACCGGTTTCGCATTCCTGTAGAACAGGCCTGGAAAACACTCGCAGTTTACTCACTGTACCGTGTCACTCTGGCGACTTTTTTAACCACCCTTTATTACTTACATGTCGGGCCGTCACTGCTGGGTAAATCAAATTCAGATCTCTATAGTCTCGTCAGTGGAATATATATGATACTCACTGTCCTTGCCTGCATAGGTGTGTATTACCGATGGCCAAAGTTTCCAACGCAGGCGCAAACACAGGTATTTATCGACATCGTTGTACTCACACTACTGATGCATGCCAGTGGAGGGATGTCCAGCGGCATGGGGCTTTTAGTCGCAGTTGCTCTAGCCGCTGGCGGACTACTGATCGGTGGGCGTTGTGCGCTGGTTTTTGCCGCTTTGTCAACGATTTCTTTGTTTGCCGAACAGGTATATTCGGACATTTCCCATACCTTCTCAACAACCTCCTATACCTATACAGGAATGATGGGCGCCCTGTTTTTCGCCTTGTCATTGCTCGCACTGGAACTGGCAAAACGTGCAGAGCAGAGTGATGCTATCGCCGCCAGGAAGAGCATGGAACTCGCGGACCAGGAACAATTGAACACACATATCATCAGGCAATTACAATCAGCAATCATCATCCTGGATAAGAACGAACACATCCATACCATGAATCAATCCGCGCTTCGTTTATTCGGGATTCTATCCATGCCGAATAAAATCGACGCACTTTCGGTAAACTTGAACCAATATTTTCTACGGTGGAAATCCAGATTAGAACAAGAATCAGTTGTTGTCGCTGCAAATGAGCACCTTGTGGTCAATGCCCGATTCACTCACCTGGAACATACCCATAAACCCTACTACATGATATTCCTGGAAGATTCGCGTATTAGCGACCAACGTGTTCAACAAAGCAAACTCGCATCCCTGGGCAGGCTTACAGCAAGTATTGCCCACGAAATTCGTAATCCAGTAGGCGCCATCAGTCACGCAAGCCAACTGCTAGCAGAATGTACTGGTCTGGAACAAGAAGATCAACGATTGATAGAAATCATCAAAAACCACACTGTAAGGGTCAATGATGTCATCGAATCTGTTCTACAAATTTCACGTCGCAAACAATCCTTTCCTGTAACAATCAGACTCAAATCCTGGTTAGAGGAATTCATTAATGACCTCATACTTGAACAACAACTGGACGAATCACCTTTCGAATTGGTCTGCCCAAACCAACCCATCAGTATTGAATATGACCCCGGGCATCTCAAACAGATTCTCGCCAATCTTTGCTCTAATGCATTGAAATATGGTAGAAAGAGCAAAGAACTGATCATTATCGAAGTCGCAGAGCTTAGCTCATCCCCCTGCATTAAGATCAAAGATCGCGGGGCTGGGATTCCAATGAACCAACTTCATCAGATTTTTGAACCTTTTTTCACAACCTCGGCTTCCGGAACAGGACTGGGACTCTACATCGCAAACGAACTGGCAGAATTGAATCGGTCTAAACTTGAATATAATCCCAACACACCCAGCGGGAGCTGCTTTCGAATCACTCTTCCCAAAGCTGAAAATGAAAATATAGCCGTATGAGTACACCATTGGCATTAATCGTCGACGACGAACCAGATATTCGAGAACTTCTGGAAATTACGCTTGCAAGAATGGATATCAAATCTCTCTCAGCAGGCTGTCTGGAGGATGGAAAAGCTATTCTTGATGAGCAAAATATCGACCTTTGCCTGACTGATATGAAGCTCCCGGACGGAGATGGTCTGGATCTGGTTAAATACATACAGAGCCAATTTCCAGCCCTGCCTGTCGCTGTAATCACAGCACACGGCAGTATGGATACCGCAGTACGTGCACTAAAAATAGGTGCTTTCGATTTTGTATCTAAACCGGTCGATTTGAACATGCTTCGTAAACTTGTCGATAGCGCTTTGAAACTAAGCAGTTATCCCAAAAGTGATCGGCGCTCTCGCAGTACACTGCTTGGAGAGTCCACGATAATGCGGGATATTCGATCAAAGATAGCTAAAGTCGCTCGCAGTCAGGCACCCATTTATATTAGCGGTGAGTCGGGTACTGGGAAAGAACTGGTCGCTCGACTGATTCATGAAAAAAGCTCTCGTCAGGATAAACCATTCATTGCCATTAACTGTGGAGCAATACCGGCTGAACTCATGGAAAGCGAATTTTTCGGCCACAAGAAAGGTAGTTTTACCGGTGCATCCGATAACACCGGATTATTCCAGGCTGCGGATGGCGGAACTCTTTTCCTCGACGAAGTCGGCGATCTACCCCATTCACTGCAAGTAAAATTACTCAGAGCCATCCAGGAAAAACGAATACGCCCCATTGGCGTCCAACAGGAAATTCCCGTCGATGCCCGAATATTAAGTGCAACCCACAAAAACCTGGCGGAATTGGTAGAAGAAGGCAGCTTCCGTCAGGATCTCTATTACCGAATAAACGTAATAGAACTCTGCGTTCCAACGCTTAGTGAACGCAAAAGCGATATAGCCATGCTGGCCGAACATATACTGGGACAATTGGCACGACAATCAAACACACAAGTGTGCCGCCTACTGCCAGAAAGCCTGTCAGTATTACAAAACTATTCGTTCCCGGGAAATGTCAGGGAACTGGAAAACATACTTGAACGTGCGATGGCGCTGTGTGAAAACAACCAAATATCGATTGAAGACCTCAGTCTTCCTGATTCTACAGCGACAATTCCAGCCGAACAACAAGACATTAAATCCGAATCACTGGAAAGTTATATGGACTCTGTCGAAAAAAAGGCCATCATCAATGCTTTGGAAAATACTCGATGGAATAAAACAGCTGCCGCCAAACAACTGGGTATCACATTTCGAGCACTACGTTATCGACTCAAGAAACTCGGCCTGGATTAACGCCCGGAGACATTCAGTGTTTTCAAATAATGGCGCGAAAGCCTGTTGAACCCATAATTTAATGTATCTGTCTGCTCAGTTTCGTGTTTAGTATGCAAATCCATAATATTCGGGACATATGAAACCAGCCATGCTTTCTCTGTTACAAAATTTCCTGAATAATTCAAACAATTAATAACTTTCGTCGTCAACCAATAGTCGCTGAATAGTCACTATATCTAGAGTCCATTCATTTAGAGCCGCTTCTAAGACTTTGTAAAAAAGCCTTTATGTAAAAAATCCAGTGGTATGGTCTGGGTTTCTTTTTTGGTATGGATAACGAAAGATTCAAACATTTCGTCGATTGTTTCATATAAACACATCTGGAAATGATTTAAATGGTACTGATTGTTTTCTAACGCTTTGAAGGTAAGAAATGTTTTGAACCGTTCCACATCGCCTTCGAACTGTTCATGGGAAAGGTGCGTATTGGCAAAATGCAATTGGTTTCCCGTAACCCAAAGGCCTAGTTTATGGGTATTAATAAGATGTTCTGCCGCTTCGTTGGTATGAATAGTGGTATCCCAAAAATGGTTACTTACAAGTTCTTCAACCAGGATTTCATTATAGTATTTAATAAAATCTTTTCGGATTTTCGAGAGATTATATGAAAGAAATATGCCTTCATGTCCAATACTCTCCACTTCGGCCCCGTGATCACACCACTCGTTCCATGTGGTGACTTCATGACTTTTAGAACAAGAAGTCAACAAGATTAGGATTAAACAAAATATTAGTCTGTTGATATACCTGAGATTGTTCAACGGTGAATTGTAATCTTTACTTTTCATTGCAGTTTCTCCTTTATTTGAGAGGGACTAAATGTAGGCTCAATTCATTTCGTAATCGGTGGCCTACTCTATTCATATTCAAACTTTCTCGATAATCCATTCTTAAACGTAACTGCTCGCCCCTCTATGGGTAATCTGTTCCGGAAGACGCCGTAAATACATCCTTGTAGGCTTGGATGCGACTTCCCTGCCGCATACATTTCCTCCACAGATCCCCCGGGCTGTTTCGATTAGGGGGCGAGTAGTTACTCTTAGGAGCGAGGTTTTAATAATATGCGAAAGATTGACGCAGGATAATCGTTTGTCTTCAAGGCGTAGCAACAGGCGCATAGCAGGGCTACGCAACGGTTGCTACAACGCAGAAGACGGACAATAAGACAAGTCAAGATTCGTATATTATTGAATCCTCGCTCCTTAAACAATAATTACACAAAGTCATCACCTATCCGTGATTTTTACTCGCGCTTTAACGTATTCACGACAAATGCTGTCACCGCAACGAGATTCGCCAGTAAGGCACCAGACGCAAGTGAAACAATGGCAACCGTAGAATCCGTAGACATTGCCGCGCCCGTAGAATAGAGGCTAAAGAACCCAATAGCGGTGGCTAACATTAACTGCAGGATGGCAACCAGACCGGAGGCTATCATCAAATTGGCAATTTCGGACTGATCCCTAAATTTCAACCAAATAGCAGTGCCATTTAAAGCGGTCGTAAAAAGCAGACCAAAAAAATGATGATCGCCGGGTTGATCGATTTCACCAAGTACGAACCCGTAGTTTGATGTTAGGGTAAGTATGATAAAAAACCCGTAGACGACCTGGGTTGTGCTAATCAACATTTTCCATCTCTAGTTTTTGCTATTACATTTAAGCCTTATAGACTATGCTACGCTATCACAAAAACCGCTGAATTAATCAGGAAAATTTTGAAGTACCGCCGTCATACCAGTTTCAGAAGCGGTATCGAATATTTGCCATAAGGTTATGACTAAACAAATCACGACCGGTATCATTCACCACGTATTGCCCCAGATAACCTAGATCTGCTCCCCAGTGTACATTGAAGTAATAGGTCAATCCGGCGATCACCCGATTTTCCGTGAAGCCACTGCTGCCAAATGTACTTCTATTTAAATAGAAAAGTACCTCATCGCCAGCGTAAAAGCTTAGTTGGTCGCTTACAAATGACAACGGATAACGGTACTGAATCCACTCCCTCATCCGCAATCCAGTACTGCCATTGGACTGATTAATACGCTGTTCAAACCGCGTGCGACTCATCCACTTACCGTCGAGGAATGGCATTTTAATCAGTACATCCTGATAGGGCCTGTTCTCTTGAAAAGATGACTTTGCGAGCGGATCGATCCAGGCGTGTGTATAGCCGAGCCAAACACTCGTATATTGGTTAATTTGGTAACCCAATTGGGCCCACAGAAGGTTCTCTGAGAAACGAGTTCCCCTAGCGCTATCGTCTCTGGTTCTGACCTGATCCATGAGCAGCCAGCGGAAGCTTTTGAGATCAGGCGACAAAGCCCCAAGATCCCCCGTTAACATGAGAGAATTCCAGCTCCCAAATAGGTTCTTTGTGGAATCAGCATTCACGGTATTCGTATTCAGAAAAACCAATAGAACGAAAGAAAGCATTGCAGACCAGCGCCGACAAATACCAGTCTGGTTTCGAATGAACGCTCGATCATTTACAAAAATCAAACGATCGGGATGGTTCTCTTGTTTATGAAGCAAGCACTTACCTCTATCTTAATCTATAATCGTTCTTCGGCTATTACACCGACGAATCAATTTAAGCGAAATTTATGCCACTATCCTGCAACGCTAACAAACCTGCGCCGATAGCGGGTAATATACGCTGATAGCCTTATTACAAAACGAAGCCTAGCTATAAAACGGTTTATATGAACCATATTTAATGGTTAATCTAAACCATGTCCCCGCCTAGGAGCGAGGTTTTAATAATATGCGAAAGATTGACGCAGGATAATTGTTTGTCTTCAAGGCGTAGCAACAGGCGCATAGCAGGGCTACGCAACTGTTGCTACAACGCAGAAGACGGACAATAA
>Ga0114934_10000635_pt1 | contig 22332 bp, 21 predicted proteins | sample 4SBtaG_2_FD_99695 | JGI IMG/M metagenome (GOLD analysis project Ga0114934, IMG submission 99695) | Deep subsurface microbial communities from Kolumbo volcano to uncover new lineages of life (NeLLi) - 4SBTROV10_white metaG | ecosystem: Environmental > Aquatic > Marine > Volcanic ...
AGCATTTTATCTCAAACATAAAATATCACGATACTTTATACTTTGAAAAAGAGGTTTTGTCCAGTACTAATTGTATTATATTGTATTATATTGCCTTTTTATTGGGAACCGTTTAGCCGTGCGGTTTCAGCAAAGCCTTCCGATTTCCTTCGTACAGCGAACTTTATCAGGATAGCTGGTTTTTCAATGTGAATCCCGGACCAACCGGTGAAGCTGTTCCTCTTTCCGTTTTCGAACCCAATCCGGGCCTGGATCGAGAAACGATTTATAACTATGACATCGGCGTGGAATACAGTGTAAGCAAGGAATTAACCATCAAAACTGATTTGTATTATTCTGAAATCAAGAATTTTATTGTAGTCCCATTTTCGTCTGGCACCGGGCCATCAACAGTCAGCTTTGAAAATCACCCAAATACTGCACAGATCTATGGTGGCAACCTACAATTTGATGTAAAAATAAATGAATATATCAAAGGTTTCCTGAACTGGTCTTTTAAATATTTTGATCAGAAAGGCAACCGTACAGACAGCTCCGGTGAAAAGATCAATTTCCTATACGCACCGAACCATCAGTTATCTGCGGGTACTTATATAGGACCTTTTTATGGTTTTAGCGGGGCTTTGGAACTTACCTGGCAAGATGAATACAAGGTACCGGCATTTTGGCGAGGAATACAAGATTTACCCGACAAACCGCTGAACGATTTTACCTATTTAAATTTCCGCTTGAATTATTCGCCGCCGTTCTCCGTTCTCGGTAATAATGATCCGCTGCGCTTGAGTTTTTTTCTGAAAAACATCCTCGATGAAAGACCTCAGGAAACATTAACGGGTGTCAATTCCCGGGCACCCGGCAGGGAAGTGTTTTTCAGCGCAGAATTACAGTTTCATTAAGAGAGTCTCAATTGTCTATGCTACAGCCTCACTTGCGGTGGTTAATAACCAATACGGCGGTCGCTTGTACCTATTTTATATGCGGGCGGCCTGGGCTATATCTGGCTTAACCACTTCTGATATATCTGAGTTTTCTATCACCTAAAGTCGATGGCACGGAAGTACTATAGCCTACAAAAAAGACACTATTAAAAAAATTCCACTCATTGTCCAGACTACTGGAGAGTTAGATATTCAGATTTACTCCTCATATTCCAACAGACCTTTATTACTACGTGGGCTATTCTTTTTATCCGTATTATCGCTGAAAAATGTTTTTTCATGATAAAATGTGGCAGAAAACTCCCCTACTATGTTAAGAATAGTTTTCAAAGTAATCATAGTCACACTAGTCAGCTTACTGTTAATAACAAATAATAGACTGATTGCTGAAGAACATCCCCATCCCACGGTCCACTTCAAAAACAGCACCAATAAGCTGAATCTTAAAGACTCTATTCGGATATTGGCCGACCCAAATCACATTCTGACTATAGATCAGCTTGTAAAACCAGAATTTAACCAGACATTCAAACTCGCCTCTGAGGTTGGTAACAGTTTCGGTTTTACAAAATCCGTGTATTGGGTAAGTTTTTCCCTGCATATGGACAGCATGCTGAACGATATTATCCTGCTGCAGTTTGCATATCCTCTCATCGACAACCTGACACTATTTGTGCCGAATGATCATGGCGGTTACGGTGAAAAAGTAACGGGAGAATCCTTAGCATTTTCAACCCGGGAAATAAACCACCGGACATTTTTATTCCATCTGCCTGCGCATTCTGGCGAAACAAGAACTTACTACCTGCGCCTTGAAACTGAGGGTTCGATGGTTATCCCACTAACTCTTTGGTCTTCATCCGCACTGAATGGATACATAGACGGTTCAAATTTCGTTCTGGGAGCTTATTACGGTGTCATGCTGTTGTTGTTTATAGCCGCCTTAACAACCTATCTAAAAAGTCGCGATAAGTTGTTTATCTATTATGCTTTTTATTTATTGAGTTACCTGTTGTACCAGTTTTCGGTAAATGGGTTTGGATACCAATATTTATGGACAGAATACACAGAATATGCGAATAAATTAACATCGATATTTATATCTACCGCTGTGATTGGTGCATTGATTTTTTCCGGAAGTTTTTTACAAATCAGGAGTGATAAACACCCTCACATTAAAAAGATATTCAACATTACAATTGGCTTTGGGATCATCAGTGTATTTTGTTCCCTATTCGCAAACTATGCTGTGGCTATACAACTATCAACCATAACAGCATCACTTGTTCCTCCTGTTGTCCTGGCTGGAGTCATAAGCGCATTTAGGCAGGGCTACAAGCCTGCTCGTTATTTTCTGATTGCCTGGTGTATTTTTCTGATAGGGCTAACTGCTTCAGTATTGCTCCATTTCGGATTAATCCCTTATACATTTATAAATTTCTATTCTGTACAGATTGGTTCAATACTCGAAATCCTACTTTTGGGGTATGCATTACTGGAACGATTTGACACCCTACGAGCCGCAAAAGAAGACGCTGTGATCAAAGCAAGCAAGTATCTCAATCAGCTCAATTTTGAACTTGAGGCCCTGGTTGATGCACGCACCAATCAGTTACAGGAACGAGAAGCTCACCTTCAGGCGTTAATTGATACCCTACCCGATATCGTCTGGTTAAAGGATCCTAATGGCATTTTTCTGGCCTGCAACCCTAAGGTAGGTCGTCTTTTTGGAGTACCGCAATCCGAAATAATAGGCAAAACTGATTTTGATTTCATTCAAAAAGAATTGGCCGACAAATTCCGCGAACTAGATTTACAGGCCATTAATTCAAAAACACTTATTTTTAACGAAGAAGAGTTAACTTATCTGGATGATGGTCATACCGAATTGCTGGAGACTGTGAAATCAGCAGTATTTACAGCAGAAGGTAAACTTCTTGGTGTTTTGAATATCGGCAGAGACATCACTGATCGGAAGCGTTCAGAAAAGGCTCTGCTTCGCTCTCAAAAAATGGAAGCGATCGGTCTGTTAACCGGTGGTATTGCGCATGATTTTAATAACATTCTCGGTATTGTTCAAGGCAACCTGTTTTTACTTGAGCAGCAATTAAAGGGCAATATCGAAGCAATCAGCCGAATAGACAGTATAAATGTATCCACGCAGCGCGCAGCCGATCTCACCCGGCAATTACTAGGGTTCTCACGTCGTCAATCAGGTCAGTTGATTGTCACCAATATCAACGAATTAATAATTGATATTGAAGATTTAATCGCTCGCTCTGTAACTTCAGCGATAGAAGTACAACATCAGTTTACTGATCCTTTATGGCTGACTGCGATTAACCCAGGCGATTTTCAGGATGCTCTGTTCAACCTGATTTTAAACGCCCGCGACGCGATGCCAAAAGGAGGCAGGTTGATATTGAAAACCAGTAATTGCACACTGGATAATGAATATTGTGCAGTAAATGCTAATGCAATCCCTGGTAGGTATGTTCAATTAGCCGTTATCGACAATGGAGAAGGTATCCCCGAAGAACAACAAGAGCATATTTTTGAACCATTCTATACAACAAAAGCTCCAGGGAAAGGAACCGGATTGGGGCTGGCTATGGTATTTGGTTTTGTAGAGCGCTCGAATAGCCATATCGAAATTAATTCGACGCCGGGTATCGGTACTCAATTCAATCTCTATTTACCCCGAGTTGTTTCCGACGAAACACCGTTAACGCAAGACACGAAGACTTCTGAGGTATTACCCGGGGGATCAGAAACCATTCTGGTCGTCGATGACGAAGAAAGTTTGTTGACGCTCGCAAGCGAATTTCTTGGAAATTTAGGTTATATCGTATTAACAGCCCGCGGTGGTAAACAGGCACTAGAGAGATTGGCTGCCGAGCCTGCGATAAATCTATTATTCAGCGATATCGTCATGCCCGGAGGCATCAACGGATATGACCTGGCTAAAACCATCACCGATAAATATCCAAAGATCAAAGTGATACTTACCTCAGGACATACCTCAAGTTCAAACAACCACGATCCCAGGGTACATTTTTCATCCACACTCCTGAGTAAACCTTATGGATTATCAGAACTGGCGCAACGGATACGTGAAAGTCTCGATGATTAACAAGCAGAAGTGGTTAAACTCTCGCTTGCCCACGGCTAATTATACGTTGGTTAGTGATAAAACCCTTGATTAGCACCCGCGAATTTAATATTCTTTGGACTTTAGTTTTCGGATAAGCGCTTGAATCCAACGGAATTGGACTAAATCATAATTTCACGATTATTCACAGAGTTCGTTTCTTCGTTACCCTTCTGCTATTTTCCTCAAAATCAGATAAAAATAATGCCAACAAGCACAACCCTTGAAGAATTAGCCTATTTAATTGGTGGAGACCTTCAGGGAGATGGAAAAATTACCATTAGTGGAGTATTTCCTATCGAATATGCAGGGCATGGACACCTCACCTGGCTAACTTCGGCTAACCATGAAAAACGTCTGCATGAAAGTGAAGCCAGCGCTGTCATTACTACAGCGAAACTTGACTATGGAAATAAAGCGGCAATTATCTGCAAACATCCAGATCAGGGCTTAGCAACAGTATTGAAACATTTCGAACCTTCGCGGTGCCATCCTGATACAGGAATTGATACACGGGCTTCTGTAGAAGAACATGTCAGTCTAGGTGAAAATATCGCCATAGGCGCCGGTGCGGTGATCCAAAAAGGTGTCAAAATTGGAAATAATTCGATCATTCACGCAAATTGTTTTGTCGGTCAGGATTCCACCCTTGGCGATAATTGTATTTTGTGGCCCAATGTTGTGATTCTTGAACGTTGTCAGTTGGGTAATCGAGTCATCGTACACTCCAATACAACCATTGGAGCCGATGGCTTTGGATACAATTCCGTAGCCGGAAAATTCCAAAAAATTCCCCATATTGGCAGTGTACGGATTGAAGACGACGTTGAGATTGGAGCAGGCAGTTGTATTGATCGGGCACAATGCCACGAAACTGTTATTGGTCAGGGAACAAAAATCGATAACCTTGTACAGGTCGCGCATAATGTACAGATTGGTGCAAATTGCTGCCTGTGTTCCCAGGTTGGCATCGCTGGCAGCACACATTTGGGAGATAATGTTATGTTGGGTGGAAAAGTCGGTGTCAAAGATAATATTTCAATTGGCAGTCGGGTTAAAGTATTTGCCTATAGCGCAGTCGCCGGAAATATCCCCGATGACTCAACGTGTTTGGGGATACCTGCCGAATCGCAAGCCTCAAGTTTTGAACGCATGAAAGCAATACGCCAGTTGCCCTCAATACTAAGAAAAGTACGCGACCTTTTCCAGCGTGTGATTCACCTTGAAAATGAGCTGCACCGCCCTCAACAACGAAATGGAAAACGATAAAATATGAGAGTAGTCATTACCGGCTGTGGAGTTGTCTCGCCTTTGGGTTGTGAATTGCCAACTTTTACCGAAAACATATTTAGCGGCAAATCGGGCGTTAGAATTATTGATCTCTATGAATTAGAGGATCCGGATTGTCGAATCGCCGGACAAATTAGCGATTTTTCTCCGCAACCCGAAATTGGGCAATCAGAAGCACGAATCATGGATCGATTTACCCAATTAGGCGTTGTCGCTGCCCTAAGAGCCTGGAAAGATGCCGCCATTCCTACCCATTGTGAATTAGACCGAGTCGCTGTACTGATTGGAACCGGAATCGGTGGAATTGGCGCTTATGAAGATGCGTTTAACCGGCTGGATAGAACTGTACGCGGAGACGCATTTACCGTCCCCAGAGTAATGAATAATGCACCCGCCAGTTGGATAGCCATGAAACTTGGCCTGCTAGGACGCAACCAAACTATCAATACCGCTTGTTCGTCTGGTGGTAACGCTATTGGGGAAGCGTTTCGAGCAATCCAAAGCAAACAATGCGACATTGTACTTTGCGGCGGAACGGAAGCCCCCATGGGAAAAAAATTCATGCGCACATGGAAAGCGATGAAGGTGCTTTCCAAAAAATATGAAACCCCAGAGCTGGCCAGTCGCCCCTTCGACCTCAATCGAGACGGCTTAGTCATGGCTGAAGGTGCGGGCATGCTGGTTCTGGAATCACTCGATTCTGCGCATCAACGAGGCGCCCATATTTACGCCGAACTAGTCGGCTTTTCATCCAATTGTGACGCCCATAGCTTGACGGTTCCTCACTCTCAGGGCCAGGTTGCAGCAATGACTTTGGCATTAAATGACGGTAATTTGAGACCGGAGCAAATTGATTACATCAATGCACACGGTACATCCACAAAAATCAATGATCGGGTGGAAACAGAATCAATAAAATTGATTTTTGGAGAGCGAGCTTATAAGCTGCCGGTATCTTCTTCAAAATCGATGCTTGGGCATTCCATGGGTGCTTCTTCGGCACTGGAAATCATTATATGTGCACTGGCTGTAAAACATGATTTTGTTCCACCCACTATTAACTACAATGAAGCAGATCCGGAATGTGACCTTGATTATGTTGCCAACCAGGGGCGACAACAAGAATTACGCTATGTCATGTCAAATTCTTTTGGCTTCGGCGGTAACAATGCAGTATTGATATTAAAAAAATGGCAAACAGAAGAGAAGAAATAAAGGCAGAATTAATTGAATCGATAAAGGCAGAGATTGGTGTCGATCCCGGTGATATTCAGGAAGATACTCGTTTTGACTCCCTCGAAATAAACTCCCTTGACGCTTTTAATATATTCGGGGATCTGGAAGATCGTTTTAACGTTGAGTTGGCTTACGAGGATCTTGAAAAAATCAAAACCATGCGTGATGCAATTGATGCCTTTGAGCAGTTGATTGACAAGCAAAAAGATTGAGACTGAGCAGGAATAAAATTCATCTCGGTAAAAAGTTGTTGAGAAATAACAAGCTAAGCGATTGACGAAATTGGCAACTCTTAGGAGCGAGGTTTTAATAATATGCGAAAGAATGACGCAGGATTATTGTTTGTCTTCAAGGCGTAGCAACAGGCGCATAGCAGGGCTACGCAACTGGTACTACAACGCAAAAGACGGACAATAAGACAAGTCAGGATTGGTATATTATTGAATCGTCGCTACTTAATCGAATTTAGCCAGTATTTTGGGAGCAGCACAGTTTCAGGCAGAATCCCATTTCCAAAATTCAATCAAGGCCCGTTCAGGCCAGGGAATACTTTTCGTAACCTGGAAGAAATGCAACAGAATCCGGGAACTTGTTTTTTTGCAAAGATTGTATCCTAAGCAAACCGTCCATTCTTATCCCGAGCTATTTAATGTATCATTAATCGCGATAACGCGATTTAGTAGCCTGCGTTTAAGACAAATAAGAGCTAAATATCGAAGTAATCGGTATTTTTTGCAAGAATTCCGCAATTTTTTAATTGGAGTACGCAATGTTTTCAACAGCCACAGTAACCGCATTTTTGTTCGCGATATTTATAGTTGGTTTAGGTGTAACAATTTGGATAGATCGCAAAAAAACCTATATCCTGCCACCGAGTCTGAATTTCGGTGAAGGTGGCGATGAGTTATCTGATGAGACACAATTGGCAGAACACGAAGAGAGCACTGAAACTGGTGATATGCGTGTCAAAGTTTCAGCATCCGGCCCAGGAACTGCTAAAGTCTGGAGTCAACTGGGTTATGAATATGAATATGACGGTGATAATGAGCAAACACTGGTTGTGGAGACCAAGTTCAGCTACGTCTTCAATCTTCAATCGGATAATGGGCAGGCTAAAGTTAAAACAGCAGTCGAGGTGTTTTTGAATTCAAGTAATGTGAACATCGTTAGCGCATCCCTGCCTGACACTGATGCTTCTATAAAATCGAAAAACGATTCTGTTGGGGAAAAGTCAAAAAGTCTGAAAGTAACCCTAAACCCAGGTGAAAAGTTTGTTGCCTACGTTAGATTATCGGCGGAAATCGAAGGCAGTGAAGGTTGTATCAGTAGTGCAGAAATGTCTGCAAATGTTGACGAAATCAATTATCGAGGCGAACTCAGACCGATGTAAGATTTATTCGAGTCCAGGAGTCGATAGGATATCACTCCTGGATATCGTTTCTAAGGTTGTTTTAAACGAATGATTTCCAGAATATTTGTCGTGCTGACAATGAGCAACACAAACATTCCTGCTGCCATCGCAAACCATTGATAAGCATAACTGGTGCTCCGACCAGGCTGTATTTGGTTAATTGGCCAATAATGAACTAGTGCGCCCGGATTATCTCTCTTAAGTCGGACTACATAGGGGAAACAATCCTGATCGAAATGTTTAGCGACTTCATCTATATCTACACGTTGAAGCCGCAACGGCCACACCGGTTGTTTGATTTCTTGTTTCAGGAAAAATGAACGCCCCTTAGGTACATGAACCTCTGCAATCAATGCTCTCTCTCCACTGATTGCGGGAATTTCCGGTAATTGTTTTCCAGTATAGCCCGCATAAATCCATCCCCTGCTGACTAAGACAACCTGTCTGCTGCTTGTCAATCTAAAAGCAGTCAGTACTTCGTAACCTAATTGTCCTCCATATAGCTTGTTTACAAGCAATATTTGTCGTTCGTTTATATAATGGCCACTTAGAACTACACTGCGATTGTCCAACTCCAGAGTCTCGTCTAAATCCAGACTTTCAATCGATATGGGCTCAGCGGATTGTTTTTGTTGCACAGCCAGAAGATACTGACGTTTTTCCTCAGCCCGACTTAATTGCCAAAAACCCAATTTTAGTAATAACGGAATCATTAATATTGCAACTGCAAATAACTTCCAGTTAATGCGGATCTGCAGACGAATGTTGGCTGTTTGTTGATCGGTCATGAGTTTCTTTTATAAATACCTAATAAATATAGTTCAGGGTCTTTTCTAATGTATAACTTTACAAAAAAGCCTCAAACCATTGTTTATTATTTATATATTAATGTTTATCAACCGAAGTTTATTTAGCATACTCGGCATGGGTTCGTGTTAGTTGTCGGTCGTTAGTATGAGTCTTTTCAATCATTCATGTACACTTTGCCACGCTACCTCTATTGTAAAGATTAAATCGATCAATTACCGAGTACTCCGTCATTGTTGTATTGGGGAGTAGCTTGGTCGAGAAATGGCCAGCTGCTAGGCGCGCGAGCGCAGGACTAGTCGCACGTGTCAAGCGAGTGCAACAACGCAGATGGCTGCTTATCGGCTAATATACCCGTCAATACAACTTTGATGGAGTACTAGTTTACCCACAAAAAACATACTGATTATATAGGATTCATTTGTGAAACGCTTCGACCCTAAGGAATTTCCACTATCTGAAGATGTACTTTATTTAAACCATGCAGCCGTTGCTCCCTGGCCCCGACGCACCTCTAATGCGGTCATCGCATTTGCTGAAGAAAACTGCCGACTCGGTGCTCGCGATTACCCAAATTGGCTGGCAAAAGAAACTGAACTTCGCAAACAACTACAGCAACTCCTGAATACAGCTTCTATTGACGACATTGCTTTGGTTAAAAATACTTCTGAAGGATTATCATTTGTTGCTGCAGGATTGCAGTGGTCTCCAGGAGATAATATTGTTTCCAGTAATGAAGAATTCCCATCAAATCGTATTCCCTGGGAAGCACTCGGTGAGCAGGGAGTTGAATTCAGACAGGCAGATCTGTATTCCTCTTCTTCCCCGGAAGATTCGTTGTTTGAGTTAGTCGATGAACACACCAGGTTAATTACCATCAGCTCAATACAGTTTGCAACGGGTACTCGGCTGGACTTGCAGCGTATTGGCCAATTTTGTAAGGACAGAGGTATTCTGTACTGTATCGATGCAATTCAGAGTTTAGGTGCCATTTCCTTTGATGCCCGAGCATACCATGCCGATTTTGTAATGGCCGATGGACATAAGTGGATGTTGGGGCCGGAAGGACTGGGTGTATTTTATACATCAAAAAAAGCCAGAGACCTTTTGAAAGTCAGCCAATACGGTTGGCACATGATCGAAGAAATAAATAATTACGATAATTGTCCATGGGTTACAGCACATACTTCGCGTAAGTTCGAATGTGGAAGCAGCAATATGCTGGGAATCCACGCGCTTTCAGCCAGTTTGTCTTTGCTATTGGAAACCGGCTTACAATCAGTCGAGGAAAAAGTGCTGGATAACACACGCTACCTCACCGAATTAATCAACCAACGCCCTGCCCTTCGCCTATTATCATCCGCTGCTTCAGACCTTAGTTCAGGAATCGTGCTATTTCGACATAAAAGCGAAGAGACCGGCAAGCTGTTCTCCCACCTTAAATTTCATGGGGTAGTCTGTGCCCAACGAGGCGGAGGAATCCGTTTCTCACCCCATTTTTATACACCGCGTACGGTTCTGGACAATGCAATGAGTTTTGTTGATTCATATTCTGCCGGGTAATTATTTATTTTTATCCAATATTACAGCTAGGTGACCCAAGCTTACCTATTCTACCCCGCTGTCACGGTAATAATACTATTTTCACTTAATAGATTCCGGTGTAGAATCCAAATTCAAACCCAGTGCTATAAATCTGTTCAAAAAAGTTTTTTCAGTTTTTAAACAAGGAGGAAGGCTATGAACGAAACAACCAATCTCGACAACACGCCCGAATTGGCAACGGATTGTATCCGTGAAGCACAGACACTACTAAAGCAGGATCGCAGCAAGGGGCTCTCTGCCCTCAATGATCTGTTTCGATCCGGCAAACCACCCGAACCCGTACTCAACGGCCCGTACAACGGTGAACTTATTTGTCTGGACATGGGGCCAGGTGTTACGCAGTTTTTCGAACTGGTTACCTCGTTATGGATGCCCTGGCAAGGCAAGCATATGAACCTGGAAGTTTCCACCGGTGATAATATTATTAGACGACGGTCGCGTTGGTTTTTTTATGTCTTTTATCCGTTCTATAAAGGTATTATCGAAAATGGAAACGAGCCTTTCCGTGCTTTCGTATTTAAAACTTCAGTGGGTGCCGGTAAACAGGATACTGATATTCAGGTATTCAAACTGGATTATGCTTCCGACAAAAATCCTGCCTTGACTATACGCCCGATTCTTGACGAAGTAACACAAGTGGATAACGGCGTTTATCTTGGAAAAATTCATTTCAAATGGTTTAGTAAGTGGAAAATGATCGGCTATTTTTCTTTACGTTCACCCACTTAGGATCAATTGATTAGGTGCAAGAATTTCATTATTTGAACTCCTTGATAACAGAGATATTTTACTTACTATTGATAATCAATGGCTTGCACCTAAAATCCAATACACATTGAATTTAAAATAAAACTCGACAACCGATATGTCGCACTGCGAATACAACTTGAGGTAAATTTTAACTTAAATCGATTGCAAATTTTTTCAGATCCGGCAGAGATACCGTCTGTAGCGCAAGCTCGTTCGTGGAACGAAGATACACCCTGGGTGCTGCATCAAACTCAAATGCTTCCTGCCAGCGTGCAGCACACAAGCACCAACGGTCTCCCGGCTTTAATCCCGGGAAGCCATATTCGGGTAGTGGGGTACTTAAATCGTTACCACGAAACCGACTGAATTCCAGGAACGCTGTTGTGACCTGGATGCATACTGTGTGCGAGCCTACATCTTGCGGGCCGGAATCACAATTGCCTGTTCGGGTGAAGCCAGTCAATGGGCTGCATGAGCATTCTTCGATTTCTTCACCAAAGACATTCTTCTGAGTCATGTGTGTTCCTGTCATTCTATCGATATCAAACTTTGTAGGTATCTACCAAGAGCCAGGTTTTTTTTCGAGTAAAAGTCTTTGATGCGTATTTGATACGTAAATCATTTCAGAAACCATTACTAAGGAGCGAGATTTTAATAATATGCGAAAGATTGACGCAGGATTATTGTTTGTCTTCAAGGCGTATCAACAGGCGCATAGCAGGGCTACGCAACTGTTGCTACAACGCAGAAGACGGACAATAAGACAAGTCAAGATTCGTATATTATTGAATCCTCGCTCCTAAAGGGGCTCCAAGGAGCTTTTTCAGCGACCAGTATTACTCAGTTTCTTTCACATTTCCATAACTATTGTAGTGTGCAGTCCGTTGTAGATTACTAAATAAAGCCTTAAAAAGAAAAGGCTATTATTCTAATGCCCCAAATGCCCATTAAGTCCACTTTCGATACTTCATACGCCAGCTGGAAGATGAATTATAAATAGCGTTATCCATGCATACCGGGGATGACGATAATTGGATTTTGTTGTTACCCGACGTTACTATACGCGACCAACGGGAAGGAAATCCCAGATGATCAGAGACAATAGTAGCCGCGTCAACGACCATTTCGTCAGCAACTCACGCGATTTGACACCTGCATCTGTCCGTCGTACGGTTTCCGTGCTGTATGCACCGGTTTCGCGTGATCCCGATGTATCGACGTATTGTGCGTCAATCCTGTCTAATTTCGAATTACAGAAAGTAGACCGTATTGCCAGTGAATATGACAAGGCTCTGTTTAAACAGCGACGAGCATTTCGTCGCTTCTGCGGTGCAGCTGTTCTAGGCTCCTCGCAGCCTTTATCACAGATTGTTTTCGAAGAAACAGAAAACGGGCGGCCTTATCTTTCCGATTTACCGAATTTCCGGTTTAGCTTCTCCTCTTGCCAACTCGGTTTTCTTGGGGCGTGGTCATCAGGCCACGGAGTTGGAGTCGACCTCGAAGTTCAGACAAGAAATTTGGAGGCCGTCGAACTTGCTCATCAGTTTTTTGCACGCGCCGAAGCAAAGGCTGTTGAAAGTATCCGCGGTCAGAAGCGCTTATGGAAATTCTTTCAATTTTGGAGTCTCAAGGAGGCGGCACTAAAATCCATTGGGGAAGGATTGCCCTATGGTCTCGACGCATTCGAATTCGAATTGAAACCAAATGTGCGAGTCGTTCATGCACCCGCTGAGCACGGTGGATCAAAGCAGTTTAATGCCCACATGATTGAGGGAACTGAATGTTGCGCCGCTCTTGTCATCCACAGCAATGACGAATGCAATGCTCAGACTCGTCGTTGATAACACCGATTGGCTGAAAGTCTTCGCAATTATACTGGTCGCAGTTGACCATATCGGCTATTTCTTCATTGAAGACGACCAATGGTGGAGCGTTTTCGGACGCCTGGCGGCTCCGTCCTTCTTCTTCCTTATAGGCTACGCACAGACCCGGACCGTTCCGCTCCAGTGGATCTGGCTTGCTGTCATCCTGACACTACTTGATAGTTGGAACAACGATTGGAACTGGGTGACACCAAACATTCTTTTGAGTTTCGCATTTATCCGCATTACACGTCCCATTCTACAAACTCGTATCCAACATCACGGCTGGGTCGCCTTCGCACTTGTTGTCTGTGTAGTTTTCGCGGTGCTACCGATAGCAGCGAAGATGGTCGATTATGGTGCGGAGGGGTGGCTGTGGGCCCTGTTTGGTCTGACCCAACGCATGTATGTTGGCTACCGACCAGTTAACGATAGGGTGGATGCAGGCCAAAGCTCAGCGCCACCGGAATGGGTGATGATGAAGAAAATAGGCTCAATGCGTTTGCTGGCCTGCGTTATTGCTGCGATCGTCTACATCTGGCAGGAACAAAATGAATTCTTGTTTTCTCAGATCCATTTCGCCACCTTCGTTCTCAGTATCGGTATTTTATCCTTTAGTCTGTGTCTGTTCCTCCGCGGTCCAAGTTATATCCAGCCGCCAAAATTTATAGCTGTTGGTCTGCGGTTTATCGGTCGGTGCACTCTTGAAATATATGCCATTCAGCTTACAGTTTCCGAACTCATGATAAAATTTTTACCCTATTTTCCCCTCTGACCACTGCGAATCAAAATTATTTGCATCTTCTCAGCAAGTTTGGTGGATAGGGTGCGAGTGGAACAGACTAATTAGCGAATTCAAAAACCACCAAATCCGGCGGCCCTTCTAGCCGCTCAATTCCTCGTTTGGCCGCAAATCAGTAGAGGGAGCGATGCAATGGATCGGAATCGGATTATTACTGAGATAAGCTTGCACATGTTGTCGTAAAAACCTGTCAATTGGTCCAATCCGAACGCGTCAAACATAGCAGTACACTTTAGTATTGGATATTGAAGGCTTATTGAAAAGACTGCTTATTCCCTACCTTTCAGTTTGCCGCGTTTTGATAATAATGCCAAAGAAACAGACTTCCAACGCTTCGCCACGGGGTCCAGTGTTTTACCAGCTTACGGGCTGTGCTGGCTGTTGGACATTTCTCGAGCCCTTTTAACTTTTGCAGGCTTTTTTGCAAAGCAAGATCATCCGCAGGAAAAATATCCTGTCGTTGCAAAGAAAACATCAGATAAATCTCAGCACTCCATTGACCAAAACCACGCAAAGCAACAATATTCTCGATAACGGTCGCATCATCCATACTGTTGAATTTATCTGGGCAAAAACGCCGATCTATAATCGCGCACGCCAAATCAGTCGCATATTCCACTTTACGAGCAGACAATCCGGCAGTACGCAGGGCACCATCAGGTAAAGCCAATAGATTAGCTGCTGTAAATTCCGGAAGTAAACTTCGAACCCGACCAAGAATTGTAGCCGCCGCTTTATTCGACAATTGTTGACCAATTACAATCGCTATAAATGCTTCAAATCCGCTCGCCCTGATTCTCGGTTGAGGATAGCCGACTTGATCAATCGCACGGGCAACTTCATTGTCATTTAATGCAATTGCATCAAGACCTTCTTTTATCAAGGTAGTATTCAAGATAAATTTCGACATCGTTTGAATATCTTTAGTGAATTTAGACCTAAAGCCAGGCCAGACTTCTCTTTTAGGAAACGTATATCCAACTTTCATTGGATTCGAACCGGATTGCAGTAATATTTGTGTGGGCTGGATCGAGTGTAACGAAATCTGGCTATATCGGAGAGACTCGCATCAAGAATAACTAATAGTGTGGTGGCACCTGATCAATGCTGTCATCAGTCTGTTGACTTGTGTCCAGATATTTTAGTTTTTCCCCTAAGCTCTCGCACAAAGTAATCACATCATTGAGTTGTTGCTGTAGTGTTACGACGGTATCGTTCAATGATCGAATATACTCCTCCTGATAGGTCAATCTTGTCTCCAACTCTATTATTCTTTCTTCATTCATGTACTTGTACCCACGGATCAAGCAGAAAAAATTTTCTTAGGAGCGAGGTTTTAATAATATGCGAAAGATTGACGCAGGGTTATTGTTTGTCTTCAAGGCGTAGCAACAGGCGCATAGCAGGGCTACGCAACTGTTGCTACAACGCAGAAGACGGACAATAAGACAAGTCAAGATTCGTATATTATTGAATACTCGCTCCTTATTTAAGTTTTGGTTTTAAGATGCCTGTTTGCGCTGCCTTTGTCGATCTTTACGCTGGTATTTCATTGCTCGTCGTTTTGCCGATATCTCTCGCGCTGACGAGCCGATGTGCTCTTCGCCCCTAAGCCTGGCAACTTGGACCTGTTTTTCGCGCTCCTGAAATCGTTGAACTTGTTTTTTAGAAACTTTATCGTAGCAATTAGGACAACTCACGCCATGGGCATATTTTTCGCTATTTTTGTCTTCTTCGGTAATCGGATAGCGACAGGCATAACATTGGTCGTATTGGCCTTTTTCCATGCTATGGTTAATCGCCACCCGGTTATCAAATACAAAACATTCGCCCTGCCATAAAGACTCCTCCACTGGGATATCCTGTAGATATTTTAAAATACCACCTTGTAAGTGATAAACATCTTCAAATCCTTGCTCTTTTAAAAACGCAGTCGATTTTTCGCAACGAATACCACCGGTACAATACATCGCGACTTTCTTATGTTTGCCTGGATCCAGATGGTCTTCAACATAGTCCGGGAATTCACGAAAACTTTCTGTTTCAGGGTTAGTCGCACCTTTAAAGGCACCGATTTTGACTTCATAATCGTTGCGTGTATCGATTAACAGAACGTCTGGGTCAGTAATCAACGCATTCCAGTCCCTGGGTTGAACATAAGTTCCAACGATTTGATTGGGATCTATACCCTCGATACCCATAGTAACGATTTCTTTCTTTAATTTAACTTTTCTGCGATAAAAAGGCGGTTCCTGCTCATAAGATTCTTTGCTCTCAATACCTACAAAGCGTGGGTCAGAACGCAACCAGGCCAGCACAGCATCAACCCCTTGTCGATCACCTGCTATTGTGCCGTTAATACCCTCGCTGGCAAGCAACACTGTACCCATGACCTGAACTTCTTCCATTAAATCTAAAATTGGCTTTCTAAGCGACTCAAAATCATCCAGAGAAACAAATTTATATAATGTGGATACAACAATACCGGGCATAGGACACCTAAATGCAAACTGCAGAAAAAAAACCAGTGCAATCATTTAAAAACTGACGCATTTTACCGCACTTTATTGAATTAATTTAACTTTTGTTAATAAATTGTTTGTTGGGCAATGTATTCAGCCAGACTGATCAACCCAAACCCTCGCCAGGAATCTCCATTGTCGGCCGCGACCACCTGGATAGTGGACATGGATTAAGGATACAATTCACAATAAATTTTATTCTGTGCCCCGCTACTCTTAATCGCGAACAAATAACCATGTCAAGACTTCAAAGCCCTGATACCGAAATAGCTTTCCTGAAACTGGGCTATTGTTTCGAGGGAAGCTTGATCGGCGTAGCCTTTATTTTAGGTTGGTTTGCAGACTTGAATCCATTAGCGGATTTTGCCTTTAATGAATCCGCTCTAATTTGGGGCATTTTGGGAACGATTCCTTTATTTTTGTTGTTTTTAGTATTTTATAGATATCCCATTGGGCCATTATATGAAATAAAACGCAGTCTGATTGTCATTCTGGGACCTTTTCTTGCTTCAAGTCGCTGGTATCATTTGGTATTTCTGGCAGCTCTGGCTGGAATCTCCGAAGAAATTTTATTCAGAGGTTTTTTTCAACCGTGGCTGGAACTCAAATGGGGATACCTGGGCGGTTTACTGGGTTCTAACCTTATTTTTGGTCTGTTGCATTGGATTACTCCCATGTACGCATTACTCGCTGGTCTCATTGGGATATATCTGGGTCAAATGCTGGACGTCAGTGAATCCAGGAACTTACTGATACCGATATTTATTCATGCTCTGTACGATTATTTGGCCTTTTTGGTTGTGGCATCATCATGCCGCCTCAAGGACAAACAATCTTGACACAGAAAAAAACACCCACAATGGCAATTTTGTGGCTAATATGGGCTGGATCTTTAGTTTCATTAATTGTCTATTTATGGATTTGTCATTATTTTCACGAGCAGCTTCGCATTCCTGTCGAAGCTCCTGTAATCGCTATAAGAACTGGATTCTATTGCCTTGTTATCATTCTTTTTCCGGTTATCCGTGGCTTGAAAAACAGAATGATCAAGCCGTATTCGAAAACCCGGCGACCAGGTAACCCCAAAATATCCGGATTCCATCGTTATCTTATGGGTATATGCCTGGCCCTCGCGCTCGCAGAAATTATTGCTCTATTGGGTCTGATTCTTTTAATTATTGGCGATGATATTCCTACTTTTTATATTTTTATTGGCTTATCGGCACTGGCAATGCTTATCCATCGACCTCAGGCAATTGAACTGCAGGCTTTATTGGACGCCGATAAACAACATTGACTATTGAAGCGACTCGCCGCTGCCATTGACAGAGGGTATAAGAAGGCTTTGTCTTTTTAGCTGAGTACAGATATGTTGATTTAAAACTGACAGAAATCCATTCACGCGCCTAAATTGTCAACGGCTTAGATCCAGGCCACGAGAATCGCTAATTAGATATAAATAAGGCTGATTAAAAAACTGTTTCTGCACTATGATGACTTTCGAACTCAATCCAAACCTTCAGTCTTGAAAGCAAGTAAACAGTTCGCTGACGCCGACTTGTGTGTCAAATGTGGGCTTTGTCTACCACACTGCCCGACTTACAACAAAACTCTTAACGAAAATGAATCGCCCAGAGGGCGCTTGTCTTTGATCCAGGGTTGGTCAACCGGTGATTTAGATCCCTCGCAACAATTGACCCAACACCTGGACAACTGTCTGCTATGCCGCGCCTGCGAAAAAATTTGTCCTGCCGAAGTGCCATTTGGCAAATTAATAGATAATTTTCGAAGTCAGACGGAAAAACCAAAACAAGCGCTGGTCATACGTTTCGCGTCACAAGCCTCACGGAGCCTGTTGCAAAGTAAAAAACTGACGAACAGAGTGAGTTCATTAGTTTCTAATGTATGTAAATTTTTGTCACGTAGCCAACGACTCGAGTCTGCTTTACTCAAATATAGGACTGCTTACTGGCTTTCGCTGATGAAGCCCATTGCCACCCGAGAGGTTTTCTACCCTGCTAAAGCACAATTACTTGGAAATATTGGCTTGTTCATGGGCTGTACTGGTGATTTATTACAAAGCGAAACCGTGAATGCTGCTATTGATATCCTGAATCGACTTGGATATTCAGTAATGCTGCCCAAAAATCAGAATTGTTGCGGGGCAATGGATCTCCATGCTGGAAACCGAAAAAATGCTACTGAGCTTGCGAATACTAATATCGAAGCGTTTGACAACAATGATCTGGATTACATCGTGACACTTGCAAGCGGCTGCGGAGCTTACTTAATGGAATATCCGGAATATTTCCCAAATAGCCATCGCTTCTCAGAAAAAATAATCGATATCAATCATTTTCTTGCACAACATGAAAATTTAGCGGGACTTAAGCTGCGTCCTTTAAATGCAAAAGTTTGTATTCATTCCCCCTGCTCCTTAAAAAATGTACTCAGACAGGAAAAATCTGTCGCCGTTTTAGTTAATGCAATCGCTAATATTGATCTCTACATGCTTCCCGAATCAACACACTGCTGTGGCGCAGCAGGTAGTTACATGATCGAACACCCTAACATGGCCAACGCTTTAAGAGATGATGTACTTAAAAAAATTGAAGAAATCGCCCCCGATTATATATTGACCTCAAATATCGGTTGTGCTTTGCACTTAAAAGCTGGCCTGCAACAGCGTAATTTAAAAAGCTGTGTATTACACCCCATTGAATTTCTGGCCAATCAGTTAAAAAACAGATAAAACCCGCCCCGTTACTGGTATTTTTAAAAGCTGATTCTTAACTGTAGTTCCACCTCGATTGGATCTTACTTACCGCGCCCCTTTTTTTCTAATTCTCCTGATCAACAAGCATAATGCCATCCTGATCCCTGGCATATTTTTCAATACCGCCTTCACCACCCAATTTAATCATCAGGCGTACTTCATTCATGGAATCTGCAGAATTAAGCGCATCTTCGTAGCTTATTTTTCCTTCCCAGTATAGATCGTACAGCGCCTGATCAAAGGTTTGCATGCCCTGTTCGCGTGATTTCTTCATTAGCTCCTTGAGCTTGTGAATCTCCCCTTTCCTGATCAAATCGGAGGCCAGGGGGGTATTCAGTAAAATCTCAACCGCCGGATAGCGTCCCTTACCATCGGCGCGCCGTATCAGCTGCTGGGCAACAATTCCTCTCAGATTCAGAGATAAATCCATAAACAACTGGTCATGCATATCGTCTGGAAAAAAATGTAAAATCCGATCCAAGGCCTGGTTGGCATTATTAGCATGCAATGTCGTCAGACAAAGATGACCGGTTTCTGCAAATGTAATCGCATTCTGCATGGTTTCCCGGGTTCGTACTTCCCCAATCAGAATAACATCGGGCGCTTGTCGTAAAGTATTTTTTAAAGCGACTTCGTATGATTCGGTATCGATACCGACTTCCCTCTGGGTCACAATACAACTGGCATGATTGTGTACATATTCCAATGGATCTTCTATGGTAATAATATGACCACTGGTATTTTCATTACGATATTTGATCATTGATGCCAAGGATGTCGATTTACCGGTTCCAGTGGCCCCGACAAATATAATTAAGCCCCGTTTGGTCATGGCTAAATCGTTGACAATGGGCGGCAAAAACAGATCTTTCGCCGAGGGTATCTCGCTTTCAATACGCCTTAATACCATACCTGGTATGTCGCGTTGCACAAAAGCGCTGACGCGAAAACGAGCCAGGCCGGGCGCGCTGATTGCGAAATTACATTCTTTGGTGTTATCAAACTCATCACGCTGCTGCTGAGTCATAATACCGGTAACGACCTGCCTGACCTGATCAGCGTTCAAACTCGATTTGGATACCTCCTGAAGTTTGCCATGAACTTTGATACAGGGTGGGCGGTCAACTGTTATAAATAAGTCAGACGCTTTTTTCTCGACCATCAACGAAAGTAGCGATTTAAAATCCATAAAGAGGCTCCGATAAAACTGAGTTTGTCGTTAAGAAGCCAGCTTATTCGAGGCGAGGACAGCGATCCAAATAGCGTTGAGACTTCTAATCTATTCCAGAGTATAGAGGCTATTGCGAATTCAGGAAGGCCACAGCGAATCAGGTGTTAGTCAATAACTAAAATGAATTAGAACAATTTTGTCAAACTGTGATGGTCATCACAGTTTCCGTATTGAAACTTTGATCTCTGTCACAATTATTGCTTTTTACTCGTTGTAGAATACCGCCTCAATTAATTTATAATCCCAATTCACTCAAACCGGGATAGGCATCAGGACGACGACCCTGCGGCCAGGTAAATTTTCGATCCGCTTCTTTGATCGCTAAATCATTAATACTCGCGTAGCGATATTCCATAAGCCCGGCTGCAGAGAATTGCCAGTTTTCATTACCGTACGAGCGAAACCAGCGCTCATTTTCATCTCGCCATTCATAAGCAAAGCGAACAGCGATTCGGTTTTCATTAAACGTCCATAACTCCTTGATCAAACGATACTCATTTTCTTTTTGCCATTTGCTTTTAAGAAAAGCAATAATTTCATTTCTGCCTTTGGGAAACTGATTTCGATTGCGCCATTGACTATCTTTCGTATAGGCCCTCGCTATGTTTTCTGGATTACGAGTATTCCAGGCATCCTCAGCCAAACGTATTTTCACAATCGCGGCTTCCCGAGTAAAAGGAGGCACAGGCATTCTAATTTCTTCATTACTCATTATGATCACCGTTTAAATATCAAGTGTAAGATGCTCAGACTTTGCCCTTGAAACACAGGGACACATTAATTTGTGTTGCGTTTTTTCTGTTTCTGATAGCACCGAATCTTTGTGTTCTGCTTCACCTTCCAGCACTTTAACTGCACAGGATTTACATTTACCGGTTTTACAACTAAATGGTACTGCAATACCTGCATCAAGCATGGCATCTAATAGACTCTGATCAGAACCAACCTCAACCTGCAATTCCGAACGCTGCAGTTTAATAGTAACGGGTTTCGCATTATCTGCAACTTCGGCATTAAAGCGTTCGTATCGATTCTTTTTTGAATCAATATTTTGCTTTTTCGCTTCGCCAAGTGCTGCTTTAAGCGCTCGGTTTTCTTCCTCAAGTGGCTCAATGAGCTGCTGGATATATTCTTCCGTATATCGTGGCGTAATGTGCTGAGGGCAATTCCAGTCAAAACCTTCAATTTGAATGATAAAACCTCGCTCTACTCGTGCCCGATAATCATCGACCTCAAGTCGTGCGAGTGTTTCCCAGTCATCATCAACGATAATTCTGACATGCCCTATTAACTTTAATCGTGTACGACTTGGGTAATCCATAAAGATTATTGAGACACGATCATTCTTGCGAAAATTGCCTGTACTAATATATTGACGGTTACCCTTAAAATCGGCGAAACCTATTGTCTTCGCATCCAGCACGCGCACAAACCCTGCCGGTCCACCTCGATGCTGAACATATGGCCAACCCGTTTCGCTGACACTTGCCATATAAAAACTGTCGCGTGTTTCTATATAATTGCATTCCTGTTGACTGAGAAGAAAATTGTAGTCTTCACCCTCCTCCATACGGGTATATCCGAGACGACTGCCTTGTTCCATCTGGACTTTTTTTACTTCATCCGTAAATGTGATGGCTGTGTATTGGTGTGCCATTGTTTTGTACCCCACGTTTTATAAACAGTCTGTTACTACTTGCCCCCTAATCGAAACAGCCCTCTATGGGGGATCTGTGGAGGAAGTGTATGCGGCAGGGAAGCCGCATCCAAGCCTAAAAGGATGTATTTACGGCGTCTTCCGGAACAGATCACCCATAGAGGGGCGAGCAAATGGAATGGTTCGCCTCGCTCCCCCAACTGGCATCAAATGTGCCAGAATGGAATATCCATTCTAAAAGACAAATAGGAGCAAAGCGAACCGTGAAAAAGCATACCGCAAAACAAGATATTA
>Ga0114934_10000637_pt1 | contig 22328 bp, 19 predicted proteins | sample 4SBtaG_2_FD_99695 | JGI IMG/M metagenome (GOLD analysis project Ga0114934, IMG submission 99695) | Deep subsurface microbial communities from Kolumbo volcano to uncover new lineages of life (NeLLi) - 4SBTROV10_white metaG | ecosystem: Environmental > Aquatic > Marine > Volcanic ...
ATTATATTTTTCATAGTTATTATTACAATAGTTATTTTTGAAACATGTTTCAAAAAAAGACCTACACGGTAGACGAAGCCAAAAAAAAGCTAGAGTACTACTGTGCTTATCAAGAACGTTGTCATAAAGAGGTAACGCAAAAGCTAAAGGACATGTATATGATTCCTCAAGCTATAGATGTTATTATAGTACACCTATTGGAGCATAACTTTCTAAATGAAGAACGTTTTGCCAAAACATTTGTTAGGGGCAAGTTTAAAATTAAGCATTGGGGCAAACGTCGTTTAACTTTAGAATTAAAGCGAAAAGACATTTCCAAAGTTAATATAAATCAAGCACTTAGAGAAATAAATGAAACGGAGTATAACGAGGTTTTTAATGATTTAGCCGAAAAACGCCTCCCTTTTATTAAAGAAACTAACAAATTCAAGAAAAAAAAGAAATTAGCAGACTATTTATTATATCGCGGGTGGGAGTCGCATTTGGTTTATAAAAAGGTGAATGAGCTTATAAAGTAATATTGTTTTTCTTATGTGTCCTCACAATGGCCTGTTTGTTTTTCCATGCCATCCATTTTTTGCTATTAAGTTTTCGCATTGCATTTTCAAAATTCCGCATTATAAATACATTAGAAACTGCTCGTGTAAAATTTCTAGGATGCCGCGCAATAGCTCTTAAACTCATTGAGAATCCAGGGGTAATATATCGCATTAAATGCCAATACCCTTCTGGCATATAGAGTACTTCGCCATGATTAAGATGGGTTTTATAACCTTTTGCCTTTTTTAAAGCAGGCCATTTTTTAAAATCGGGATTTGTAAAATCTATACCTTCACTAGTGATTAAAGAAAAAGGGACTTTATATAAATAATCGTTTTGTTTTTGGTCAAACAAAATGCATTCTTTTTTTCCTTCAAAATGAAAATGAAATATATTGGCTAAGTCAATATCATAATGCATAAATGTGTGGGAATTCTGACCGCCAAAAAATAGCATTGGCAGTTTTTTCATTAGCCGTAACCCAAAATCAGGGTATGAAAAATCCTTTTGTAATTGGGGGACTTCTTTTAAAATATTCCACAAAAAAATTCGAAATTTTGTAGGTTCTCGCTGTAACAAATCAATATATTCACTCATTTTCATGGTGGCATGAGGTGTGTTAAAATCGGTTTTATAATCTACAGGTCTATCATCATATAGTGGGACGATTTTATCTCCAGCAATCGATTTTATGTAGTCTAAATTCCATTTACTGTATGCTGGCCAATGGTCAATACTATGCTCGACAACCACAGGTTTTTGTGGTTTAAAATAATGCTTTATAAAGTCCTCTTTGCTAATGGTTTTAACTCGAGGAACATCTTGAAGGTTTAATTCCAATGTGTAAAATTTAACAAATCAAAGTTAAGAAAACGAAACAAATATTATTTCTACTTAAGAAAGAAATTTGATACAATATTCTTGTAAGCTTCAAAGCCATTTCGAAGTTCTTTCTGTAGCATCTAATATATCAATATTGAGTATCTCAGATATTTGTCTTGCTACGTTAAAAGCATCATCAAGACCAGCTGTTTTATAAGCTTGAATTTTTCTATTTCTGTTGTAAAATAAGTTTAATTTATAGATTTCATTAGACATATTTGCTGAGGCACCTAGACTTTGAACTCTTTTATTTTCTTTTGTTTTAAAAACTGACACATATTCAAGTTCGGGTAAAGGTTTCCATCTCCCAAAATGAATGCCTAAAACACTATATATTTTTCTATATTTTTTTGAAGTTAAATCGATTTCAGACCCTTGCTGAAGTAATAGAAAAACGCCAATTCCGGATATAACCAAAATGAAAATATTATTAAAAAGGGCACCATGAATTCCAATTCCAAAAAGCGCAAATCCAAAAATAAGTTTCATGACAGGAGCTTTTTGTATAAATAGGATGGTTTGCATATTTAAAATTAATAAATTTTACATACTTAAAACCTATATTTTAAATCTAATAACACATTACCTTTAGGCATTGGCACTAAATTGGTTTCGGTATATGCTGTGTTAAAAATGTTATTTCCAATTACAGATAGTTCAAACACTTTTATATGTAATGTTATTTTAGCATCTACAACACTGTAATTATCACCGTTAGTTCTGCTCGCAAATTTGTAGGCAATATTTTGTGATATATATTTTGAGAATTGAGATCGATAGGTTGCAGTAAAATGATGCTTCAAAGAATTGATAGAATATCGAGAAAAATTAGTATTTAAATTATCTAAATTTTCTTCCAGATAAGTATAACCAAAAACTATGTTTTGAGGAAATTCAGACAATTCAAAACCATAAGATACATTTGCTTCAAAACCTATGGTATTTAGATCTTGAATATTGGTAGTTTGCCATAAATCATCTTCAGTTTCCTTTACATAATCAATTAAATTATTAGAATCTCTATTGAAAACAGCCATTGATGCCATAAATTGTCCTTTAGAATATTTCAACCCGATTTCTTCTGTAATAGCTTCTTCAGGATTTAAATTTTCGTTTCCAAGTGTTGTAGGGTCACTGTAAAACAAATCTGTATAGGTAGGTATTCTGTAGGTATATCCAGCATTTGCATATACTTTTAAATAATCGTTGATTTGATAGCCTAAATCAATACCTGGAAAGACATGAAACTTAAAATCTGAAAAATAATTGACGGCTATTCCTGGGGTAATATCTAATTTTTTATTTAAAAATTGAAAGCGATGTTCTAAAAACACGGTTACCATATCCCGATTTCTTTTCCCAAGATTATTACTTGATAAATATACTTTTGCTATATCTAGACCAAAACCAGTAGTTCCTAATTTAGAAGGGAAAGATCCATTTACTTCAGCCCCAATTTTATTGGTTTGGTGCAAATTTCTGTAAATAACAGGATTATTACGCTCAAACACATACATATCCTGATTGCGTTTCCAATACACGCTTGGTTTTAGAGTTAGTTTTTTAGTTTTATAAACTGACGATATACCAACCAAACTGCTTTGTGTTTCTTCGTATTGGTGTATCGCTTTTGGAGACGCATAAAAACCATTCGCCCCAAATTTACGCTCGGTAAAGTATCCAATAACAGCAATTGGCATATTACCTTTATTAAAACTTCCTTTTATAAAATAGTTTTGATTATTAAAATCGGTATTAAATCGGTAACCATCGGAAGTGTTTATAGATGCATGTGCAATAATTGAGCTGTTGCCAAAATTTTTGCTAGCAGTTACTGTTGCATTTTCTTGCCCAAATGAACCCAATTGAAAACCAGCAGCGCTTACTTTTTCTGCATTGTTTTTGGTCACAATATTAATGGCTCCAGTAAAGGCATTTTGTCCAAATACACGTGCTGCAGGCCCTTTAATAATTTCAATACGTTCAATAACTTCAATGGGTAATGCCATGTTCATAGTATGATGGCCCGTTTGAGCATCCTCAACTTTAATACCATCAATAAGTAAAAGGGTTTGGTCAAAACTTCCACCACGAATGTATAAATCGGCTTGCATGCCATTTACACCACGACGCCGTATATCAATTCCGGCAACTTGTTGCAATAGGTCGGCAATATTGGTCGCTGGACTTTGTGCAATAGTTTTAGAGGTTATAATAGTAATTGTCCGCGAATTTTCTTTAAAGGGCAAGTCAATTCTGCTTGAGGTTATCATTACAGAATCTAGCTTCTCTTGTTTTTGGGTGTTTTGTGAAAATGAAAAGTGACTCACTAAAAGGATGAGTAATAATAGCGCCTTAAAATTGTTCATATCGTTATTTTAAGCGAGCAAAAATATAAAAATTGCTGAAAGAGAATAGTTAAAAAATTTATTTTTTTGATGGAGATAAAATTTAAATTATTATTTAAAAAGAATAAAAAATTATTGTTTTACGATAATTTTATTATATTTGCGAATGAATTAATAATATAACTATGAGAAAATTTTTAATCCTGTTAATATCAGTTGTTGTAATAACAAGTTGCAAAAAAGAAAAGAAAATAGATTTTGAGTATGTAACAACTAAATTTAAAGAATATTCTAATAACGTTGAAAGAATAGAATATAATGCACAGAAAATCGATACTTTCCCAGGAGGAGTTGTTTGGAATAATAGAGGTTATGCCCTAATTGAAAAAGATGCTAATGATGATATTTTTGGATTTTCGTTTTATGGAAAACGGAATGATGTTGATAAGGAGTATCTATAAGATAAAGGAAATGGTTTTCGAATTTCAAGAAAGGATGAAACCTTTGAAATAGATAGCAGAAATTTTGGTTTTATTGGTAGTCCAGGAGGTCAAATGGTTTCGCGTCAGATATTTTACCTTGATTCAATCTATAAATCTGCAGAATTGATTGAAAGTAGTGATAAATATATATTGAAATATGAATTTGAAGATGATACTATTTACAATGTCAAGAAGATTGTTAAAATAATAGAGTTAAATAAATCTGATTTTATTCCAACAAAAGTTACTACAACATCAGAAAGATTAGATAATAAAGTGGTTAATCAAATTATTTTGAGTGATGTGAAAATTAACAGTGAAGTTGTAAATTCTATACAAGCTTATAAAGCTGAAATTAAAGATTATAAAATAATACAAGAGCAAAAAAGAGAATCTAACAAAATTCTTAAAAATAAATTCCCAAAAATTAACTTACCGAAGTTATTATTTGAAAGTGAAATAGTGAGTTTACAAACAGATAGACTAACATTAATTGATTTTTGGGAAGTTTGGTGTGGGTGGTGTATAAAATCCTTTCCAGAAGTTGAAAAACTTAAAAACAAATATTCAGAGAGTCTTCAAGTAGTTGGAATCGTAACTGAAGAAAAAGAAAACGCAATTAAACTGATTGAAGAAAAAGAAACCATATTCTTAAATTTATTTGGAACAAAAGACCTATTGAATGATTATAGCGTCAACAGTTATCCAAGATATTTTTTAATTGATAGAAAAGGCATAGTCCAAAAAGAATATTTTGGGTTTTCTGAACAAATTGAAAAAGATATAAAAGAAATGATATCGAAATGAAAAAAATTAACATAAAAATGTTTGGCAAAAATTCAGTGTCAACTTTACTTTTTTGGACTACATGCGCAATTTTTATTTTTTGCTTTTGTTTATATTTTGACACAATTTTTTCCATAAGCGGATATATTATATCAACCAACTTAGCAACAACTATTCTGACTGCTACACCAATCCTTATATTGCTTTATTTGTTGATTCTAATTTTTAAATGTTTTAAATCCAATAAAATGTTTACATCAAAAATTATAAATTATTTAAATATTTTTGCAATAGTGAATCTTTTCATGCCATTGATTCCTGTGATATTCTATTTAATTATTTACGAAAAAGTCCTTTGGAAAAAATCTATTGAGGCTTTTCCATTTATTATTATAGCAATATTTTCATTTTTTCTAGCTGCAATTTTCAAACAAGGGTTTCAGATTCAACAAGAAAACGACTTAACCATCTAGCCTATGTCAATTATTGTAAATCTTGATGTGATGCTTGCCAAGCGTAAAATGAAAAGTAAAGACTTGGCAGGAATTGTTGGTATTACCACAGCAAATCTTTCTATTTTAAAATCAGGGAAAGCCAAAGCCATTCGGTTTTCAACCTTGGAAGCTATTTGTAAAGCATTAGACTGCCAACCTAGTGATATTTTAGAATACGTAGAAGATTAATATTATCTTAGTTTATTAAATTTTATACTATGCAAAAATTTCTGCTGCTATTATCACTATTAATATTATTTAATTGTAAAGAAACTAATACTAACGAAACATCAAAAGAGGTTTCTTCAACCTATACTATTTCTTTTGAAAATGCGGTGCATCATGAAGCTATTGTACATGTGACATTTACTAATTTAAAAGCAGGTGAAATAGAATTTAGAATGAGCCGCACCTCTCCAGGACGTTATGCCTTGCACGAGTTTGCAAAAAATGTATATGCTGTAAAAGTTACTGATAATGATGGGAATGCATTGGACGTTACACGACCAGACCCTTATTCTTGGAAAGTAAAAGCGCATGATGGGACTATAAATGTAAATTACACCTTGTTTGCCAATCGTGGCGGAGGTACCTATGCACAAATAGACGAAACACATGCACATTTAAATATGCCGGCAACATTTATGTATGTACCAAGTTTAGAAAAGGAAGAAATGAAAGTAACTTTTAATGTTCGTGAAGATTTAAACTGGAAAATTGCTACACAATTAAAGCATGATGATGGAAACACCTATTCTGCAAAAGATTTGCAGTATTTTATGGATAGCCCAACCGAAATTAGCAACTATAATGTTCGCTCTTTTGAAGTTGGTGGACAAACAATATATTTTGTGTTGCACCATAATGGTACAGAAGCTGAATTGGATGAGTACTTTGAAAAAGTTAAGAAAATAGTATTACAGGAAAAAACGATTTTTGGTGAGCTTCCAGAGTTTGATTTTAATGAATATCGTTTTTTAGCATGCTATATTCCTAATGCCTCAGGAGATGGTATGGAGCATCGTAATTCTACTATTTGTGCTTCCACAAGAAGTTTAGCAGATGGTGGAATGGATAGAAATATAGGAACCATTTCTCATGAGTTTTTTCATTGTTGGAATGTGGAGCGCATTCGACCACAATCGTTAGAGCCATTCAATTTTGAAGAAGCTAACATGAGTGGTGAACTTTGGTTTGCCGAAGGGTTTACAAGTTATTATACATCATTAATGATGTGTCGTGCAGGATTGAGAACTCAAGAAGAGCACATAACAAGACTGTCACGGTCGTTCAATGCAGTGTGGAATTCTCCTGGGAGACAATTCTTTAACCCTATAGAAATGAGTTACCAAGCTCCTTTTGTGGATGCCGCACGTTCGGTAGATCCTAATAATAGAGATAACACATTTATATCGTATTATACGTATGGTGATATGCTTGGGCTGGCTTTAGATTTATCACTACGTGAAAACAATTTGAATCTTGATGATTTTATGAAATTGGTTTGGAACACTTTTGGCAAAGACGAAATACCATATACTGTAAAAGATTTGCACACCACACTAAATGCATTTGCAGGACAAGAATTTGGCGATCAGTTTTTTAATAATTACATCTATAAAAGTAAGATGCCAGATATGAAGCGCTTGTTAAGTAATGTTGGAGTGTCCTTAACTCAAGATAAAAACAAAGTATCTTTTGGGGCTAGTGCCAGAGAAGGAAAAATTTTAAGAAATACTAAAATGGGATCTTCAGCATATAATGCCGGATTAGAGAATGGCGACAAAATTATTAAAGTTGGTGATTTCACTTTAAATGATGACTTAGATTTTAATACTATTATAAATAGATTTAAACCTGCAGATGTAGTAAATATAACATATGAACGCTTTGGAAACACTAGAGAAACTACGGCAACGCTACAAGAAAGTAACTCATATATTATTGCTTTATTTGAAGATGCAAACGATGTGCAAAAAGCAAATAGAGACGCTTGGTTGAATTCTAAACACTAAATCATAATATTTTGTCTGGCTGAGCGCAGTCGAAACCTAACAAATTGTAGCAAAAACAGAATAATTTAAATTGCTAATTCCAATAAAAAACTGATGCAAAAAATGTACTTTTATAAACATGTTTGCTTTAGTTGATTGTAATAATTTTTATGCTTCTTGTGAGCGCGTATTTAATCCAAGATTGCGCAATAAACCCATTGCTATTTTATCAAATAATGACGGTTGTGTAATCTCACGTAGCGATGAAGCTAAATCCATGGGGTTACCAATGGGAGCGCCTGCATTTAAATATGAAGGGTTCTTTAAAGCAAACGATATTCAGGTATTTTCATCCAACTATCCATTGTATGGCGATATGAGTAGTCGTGTCATGTCTATCTTGGAACAGTTTACACCAGATGTTGAAATTTATAGCATAGATGAAGCGTTTTTAAAGTTTAAAGGCTTTGATAATTACAACTTTGAAGATTACGGAAATCAAATACGAAAGCGTATTTTAAAATGGACAGGCATTCCAACTTGCGTTGGTATTGCACCCACCAAGGCCTTATCTAAAGTAGCAAATAAAATAGCACGTAAATTTCCAAATGAAACCAAAGGAGTTTATGTGATTGACTCGGAAGACAAGCGAATTAAAGCTCTAAGATGGATACAGCTAAAAGATGTTTGGGGTATTGGCCGTGGTTTGCAAAAACGATTAAGTGCAAAAAATTGTAAAACAGCCTATGATTTTGTACAGCTTTCAGATGGATGGATTCGGAAAAATTTTTCGATAACAGAATGGAAATTAAAAAAAGATTTAGAAGGTATTCCAACCTTAGAGTTAGACGAATTGAAGACAAAGCGTGCTATTGCGACTACCAGAAGCTTTGAATATACATTTTCTGATTTAGAAAACATAAAAGAACGAGTGTCAACATTTGCTACAAGTTGTGCTGAAAAATTACGTAAGCAAAAATCGAGTTGCTATATGATAATTGTGATATTGAGTAGCGATAGGCATAAAAAGAATTTAGAGCAACATCGCGTAAGTACTCAGGTGCGATTATCATATCCTACAGATTCAACATTAATAATTAGTAATGCCGCTGTTAATGCTGTAGTGTCTATTTTTAAGGAAGATATAAAATACAAGAGAGCAGGTGTTATTGTAACAGGACTAGTCCCCACAGATAATTATCAGCTGCATTTATTCGAACATGAAAACCCAAAACACAAACCCTTGATGCGTGCTATTGATATGCTAAACACTAAATATGGCGATTATAAATTAAAGCTAGGAAATCAAGATTTAGAACGCACGTGGAAAATGCGTCAAGAACGTTTATCGCCTAGAAGAACTACAAATATTAATGAAATTTTAAAAGTAAAATGATACTACACAAATCTCAAAACCTTACCTTTTTTACACCAGAAATATCTAATGGTTCTGGAGCACTCTTTTTTGATACAGGAATATCAGCAGGGTTTCCATCTCCAGCCGAAGATTTTAAGCAACAACGCATATCATTAGATAAAGAATTAATAAAAAATACGGAAGCTACTTTTTTTGTGCGTGTAAGTGGACAATCTATGATTGGTGCTGGACTTGACGATAGTGATTTGTTAGTCATAGACAGAAGTTTAGAGCCTCAGCACAATAAAATAGCAGTCTGTTTTTTAGATGGAGAGTTTACAGTAAAACGTTTGAAAGTAAAGCGTGATAGCATATGGCTACAACCTGAAAACCCAGAGTATGAACCTATAAAAATAACTAAGGAAAACGATTTTGTTATTTGGGGAGTTGTTACAAATGTGATTAAAAAAGTGTAATTTTTGCCACAAGAGATTATCTATAAAAGAGCAGAAACAATTGAAGAATTAATTCAAATTCTTGAATTGCAACACGCCAATATCCCATCAGTTATTTCAAAAGAAGAAAAGCAACAAGAAGGCTTTGTAACTGTGCATCACAATTTTGAAATTTTAAAGACAATGAATAATAAATGTGCTCACATTATAGCTGTGAGCAAAGATAAGGTGATTGGTTACGCACTCTGTATGCTAAAAGAGTTTAAAAAAGAGATTGAAGTGCTTCGACCGATGTTTAAACAAATTGATAGCCATTTAAACGAAGATGAAGCTTACGTTGTAATGGGACAGATTTGCATAGATAAGAGGTTTAGAAAACAAGGAGTTTTTCGAGGACTCTATCAATTTATGAAAGACCAATTACAACCAGATTACAAGGTGATTGTAACTGAGGTTGATATTACTAACACAAGATCGATAAATGCACATCGGGCAATTGGATTTAATACCTTATATTCATATTGTTCTAATCATCAAAATTGGGAAATACTGTATTGGAATTTAAAAGAATAAAGAATAAAAACATTTGATAAGCAGAAATCAACAATTAGAAACCATAAGACAAATCAACCAATGGGATATTATTATTATTGGAGGAGGAGCTAGTGGTTTAGGAACTGCAGTAGATGCGATGAGCAGAGGTTTTAAAACAGTATTGTTTGAGCAAGCAGATTTTGCAAAAGGCACATCGAGTAAAAGCACTAAATTAGTTCATGGAGGTGTGCGTTATTTGGCTAATGGAGATTTAAAGTTGGTAAACGAAGCATTAAAAGAACGTGGATTACTCTCGCAAAACGCGAGGCACTTATTTAAAAAGCAAGAGTTTATAATCCCTAATTATAACTGGTGGAAAGGATATTTCTACACTATTGGTTTAAAGTTATATGATTTTTTATCACATAAATTTTCTTTAGGACACTCTAAATTGATAAAAAAGAATACAGTAATTAAGAATTTGCCCAACTTACTTCACAAGTATCTAGTAAGTGGCGTTTCTTATTTTGATGGACAGTTTGATGACGCAAGACTCGCCCTTAATTTAGCGCAAACAGCAATTGAAAATGGAGCAACTGTTCTTAATTATATGAAGGTTACAGGGTTTCTAAAGAATGATGAAAACATAATTGGAGTAAAAGCAAAAAACGTAGAAACTGGAGACATTTTTGAAGTAAAATCTAAAGTAGTAATTAATGCATCAGGAATTTTTACAGATAAGATTTTAAAGATGTATAATCCAAAGCACAAAAAAACGGTTGTTCCTAGCAAAGGAATCCATTTAGTTTTGGATGCTTCTTTTTTAAATAGCGAAAAGGCCATAATGATACCTAAAACTTCAGATGGGAGAGTGTTGTTTATTATTCCGTGGCAAGGAAAAGTGATTGCAGGAACAACAGATACCTTAATTAAAAAACCAATTTTAGAACCTATAGCTCTTGATACTGAAATAGATTTTATTCTTAATACCTTATCAAAATACTTAATAAAAGCACCAAAGAGAGAAGATGTTCTTTCGGTGTTTTGCGGCTTGCGTCCTTTGGCAAAACCAAGAGGCAATCAAGTAAAAACAAAGGAAATTTCTAGAAGCCATAAAATTATTATAGATAACAATTTGATAAGTATTGTTGGTGGAAAATGGACTACATATCGACAAATGGCTGAAGATGTTATAGATACAGTAGTAGATAAATTTAATTTTCTTAACAAGAGTTCAAATACAAAAACTTTAGAAATACATGGGAATATTTCAAAGAATGAGATAATTTCTAATAATCATTTTTATATTTATGGAAGTGATTTACCAGAGTTGGAAGCGTTTCAAAATCAGCAAAGTAATTTCAATAAAAAATTGCATCCAGAATATGACTTTACAATAGGCCAAATTTATTGGAGCATTCAAAATGAAATGGCGAGAACTGTTGAAGACATACTAGCAAGAAGAGTAAGATTACTATTTTTAGACGCTAGAGCAGCAATAAAGGTCGCTCCAGAAGTTGCAAAAATTCTTGGGAAAGAACTCGACAACGATGAAAATTGGATTAATAATCAAATCAATGAATTTAATCAATTGGCAAAAAACTATTTACTAAATTAAGCAGGAATGAATACTAAACTCATAATGTCTTTAGATCAAGGCACTACTTCATCTAGAGCAGTTCTTTTTAATCATAAAGGAGATCCTGTTGAAATTGCGCAGCAAGATTTCACGCAAATTTTTCCACAACCTGGTTGGGTAGAACATAGCCCAATTGAAATATGGGAGTCTCAAATTTCTGCCGTAAAAGAAGTCTTAAAAAAAGCAGATGTTTTAAAAGCCGAAGTCGCAGCTATCGGAATTACAAATCAACGAGAAACCACTTTAGTTTGGGATAAAATTACTGGAGAACCCATTTATAATGCTATAGTTTGGCAAGATAGGAGGACTGCCAGTTTTTGTGATGAATTAAGAGCAAAAGGGAAAACAGAGCGAATAAAAGAAAAAACAGGGTTAGTATTAGATGCGTATTTTTCAGCTACAAAATTAAAGTGGATTCTAGATAATGTTGAAGATGCACGAGCAAAAGCAAATAATAATAAACTGTGTTTTGGGACAGTTGATACATGGTTGGTTTGGAAATTAACAAAGGGCGAAAAATTCATCACAGATGTTAGTAACGCCAGTAGAACAATGCTGTTTAACATCCATAGTTTAGATTGGGATCAAGAATTACTTGACATTTTCAATATCCCAAGAAGTATTCTTCCTGAAGTAAAAGAAAGTAGTCAAATTTATGGAGAAACATCAGAAGGATTGTTTAATAAAAGAATTCCGATTTCTGGAATTGCAGGCGATCAGCAAGCCGCATTATTTGGGCAATTGTGTACCGAAAAAGGTATGGTAAAAAACACCTATGGAACAGGGTGTTTTTTATTAATGAATACAGGAAGCAAACCAGTATATTCTAAAAACAACTTATTAACCACTGTTGCTTGGAAAATAAACGGAGAAGTTAATTATGCACTCGAAGGAAGTGTTTTTGTTGGTGGCGCAGCGGTACAATGGTTAAGAGATGGTTTGAAAATAATAGATACTGCTGCCGAAATTGAAACACTAGCATCTAAAGTAGAAGATAATGGAGACGTATATTTTGTGTCTGCTTTAACGGGGTTAGGAGCTCCATATTGGGATTCTTATGCAAGAGGTGCAATTATTGGGTTAACACGAGGGACTACGCAGGCGCATATAGCAAGAGCGACCTTAGAAGGCATTGCCTACCAAGTTTACGATATTGTAAGTGCTATGGAGGCAGACGCCAATGCAAAGGGAACAGAATTACGTGTTGATGGCGGTGCAACTAGTAATAATCTTTTATTACAATTTCAAACAGATATTTTTGGTTTTCCTGTTGTAAGACCAAATGTTCAAGAAATCACAGCGCTTGGTGCAGCTTACTTAGCGGGATTAGCTGTTGGTTTTTGGGAGAACATAGAAGAATTAAAAACCCAATGGTCTATCGATAAAACATTTCAACCAGAAATGGAGACCAAAAAAGTAGAAGAATTGCTTAAACAATGGCATAAAGCAGTCTCAAGAAGTGCCAATTGGATTGAATAACATTAAAAATTAATTATTTATGTCTGCATTTGTAGCTGAAATTTTAGGAACCTTTTTATTAATATTATTGGGAAATGGTGTGGTTGCCAATATTGTATTAAAAGACACCAAAGCGAATGATTCGGGTTGGATGGTAATAACAACGGCTTGGGGTTTGGCAGTGTATGTAGGTGTCATTGTCGCTGGACCTTATAGTGGCGCTCATCTAAATCCAGCCGTTACAGTGTCTTTGGCAATTGCAGGATTGTTTGATTGGGTTGAGGTAATGCCATATATATTGGCGCAACTTATAGGCGCGATGGCAGGCTCATTTGTAGTATGGCTTATTTATAAGGATCACTATAACATTACTGATGATAAAGAGGGGATTAAGGCAACATTTTGTACTGCACCTGCAATACGAAACTTTCCAAGAAACTTTTTAACAGAAGTTGTCGGAACTTTTGTGTTAATTTTTGCAGTATTATATATCGCTGGTCCAGAATTAAGTATAGGTTCTGAAGAGGCAGCTAATTTCGGTTTAGGTTCTATAGGTGCAATTCCTGTAGCTTTTGTGGTTTGGGTTATCGGATTGAGTTTAGGCGGTTTAACGGGTTACGCTATTAATCCTGCAAGAGATTTAGGTCCACGGATTATTTATACATTATTGCCAATAAAATTTAAAAGAAGTAGTGATTGGAGCTATGCTTGGATTCCTATTGTTGCGCCACTAGTTGGAGGAGGTTTGGCAGCAGCGTTGTATTTAATTGTGTAATCCCATAAATGATGATATAAAACAAAAAACGCGAAGTATATACTTCGCGTTTTTATATGTTTTTAAATAAAATTTTAATCTGCTAAGACTATAATTTTATTGTCTTTCAATTCAATAGTGCCAGAATCGATGGCTAACCAAGTCCCTCTATCTTTTCCTTTTTCAAATTTATCCTCAACTTCTTCTTCAAGTGTAATCTCTCCAAAAATTTTCACATAACCTTTTTTAAGTGTAGCGACAATTGGAGCGTGATTGTTTAGCATTTCAAATTCACCATTCACACCTGGGACAGATACCGATTCTACTTCTCCGTTAAATAAAGTTGCTTCTGGTGACACAATTTCTAAGTACATAGTTATTTAATAATTAACAATTATTAATTGATTATGCTTCAGCAAGCATTTTTTCTCCAGCTTCAACAACTTCTTCAATAGTTCCTTTAAGGTTAAATGCAGCTTCTGGTAAGTGATCTAACTCACCATCCATAATCATATTAAACCCTTTAATCGTTTCTTTAATATCTACTAATACTCCTGGGATTCCTGTAAATTGTTCAGCTACGTGGAACGGTTGTGACAAGAAACGCTGTACACGACGAGCACGCCCTACAGCCAATTTATCTTCTTCAGATAGTTCTTCCATTCCAAGAATAGCAATAATATCTTGTAATTCTTTATAATGTTGTAACAATTCTTTTACGCGTTGTGCACAATTATAATGATCGTCACCTAAAATATCAGCAGTTAAAATTCGTGATGTAGAATCTAATGGATCTACAGCAGGATAAATACCTAGCTCTGCAATTTTACGAGATAATACGGTTGTTGCATCTAAATGCGCAAAAGTAGTAGCTGGCGCAGGATCGGTTAAATCATCTGCAGGTACGTAAACCGCTTGTACAGATGTAATAGATCCTTTTTTAGTAGACGTAATACGCTCCTGCATTGCACCCATTTCGGTTGCTAATGTAGGTTGGTATCCTACAGCAGAAGGCATACGACCAAGTAAGGCAGATACCTCAGAACCAGCTTGAGTAAAACGGAAAATATTATCTACAAAGAACAATACGTCTTTCCCTTGTCCATCTCCAGCACCATCACGAAAATATTCTGCAATGGTTAACCCTGATAATGCAACTCGAGCACGTGCTCCAGGAGGCTCATTCATTTGTCCGAATACAAAAGCAGCTTTAGATTCTTTCAATGCTGATTTATCGACAGCCTGAAGATTCCAACCACCTTCTTTCATAGAATGCATAAAGTCGTCTCCATATTTAATAATGCCAGACTCCAACATTTCACGAAGTAAATCGTTCCCTTCACGAGTTCTTTCACCTACACCTGCAAATACTGAAAGACCACCGTGTGCTTTTGCTATATTGTTAATCAACTCCATTAAAAGCACTGTTTTACCTACTCCAGCACCTCCAAATAATCCAATCTTACCACCTTTTGCATAAGGCTCAACAAGGTCGATTACTTTAATACCTGTAAATAAAACTTCTGTTGAAGTTGAAAGGTCTTCAAATTTTGGCGCTTCTCTATGGATAGGCAATCCATCATTTCCAGCTTTAGGTAAGTTCCCTAGACCATCAATAGCATCTCCAATGACATTGAATAGACGTCCGTAAACATCTTCACCGATTGGCATTTGTATTGGCGCTCCAGTTATATTAACTTCAGTCCCTCTACTTAAACCATCAGAAGAATCCATGGCTATTGTACGTACTGTATCTTCACCAATGTGTGACTGTACTTCAAGTACTAAAGTAGAACCACCAGGTCTATTAATTTCTAATGAATCGTAAATTTTTGGGAGTTCTGCACCAGAATCGAATTCTACATCAATAACTGGACCTACTATTTGTGCAACTTTACCTGTAACTTTTGACATTACTTATTTGTTTATTGTTTTGCTAATACATTAATAGAAAAACAGTTTTACCCTATTAAGTTGAGCGCTTGGTTTTTCAAGCTGCAAAGATATATTTTTTAATTAAAAAAACATACATATTTGGAATCAAAAAAATAAGGTTTTTTGAAGCTTTATTATAAGTAGGTTACTAAGTTTAAATAAATATAAAACCCTAGAATACTTTCTAGGGTTTTATAAATAAAATCAGAGACTTTGTTATTCTATTTTTGAGTATTAATTATTTATTACCCATGAGATAAAGTATTGCGATCCAATGAATGGTGAACCTACAGCACTTTGAAATTCTTTACCGCCTAAATTAGTTCCACCAATTTTAAATACAGACTTCATTGATGGGACAGAATAATTTAATTGTGCATCAACTACAGTTCTAGCTGGGATGATAGCATTCGCGATACTTGCTTGCCAAAAATACTCGTCACTCCAACGCACATTAACATTAAAACCAAAGTTTTTAAATAGTTTAGGATTTCCAAATGAAGCTTTTACTTTATGCTCTGGTGTATTGAATCCAGCACTAAAATCTGGATCTGATGCTTGATCGAAATCAAACTGTGCATAAGTATAATTAAATCCTAATCTATAGTCTTTTGCTATTCTTGTGGATAAACCAATAACTGCTCCATAAGAATTAACATCAGCTAAAGAGTTAGTGTATAATTGAAAAACGGTTGAATTTCCAGTAGCTAAATCTATTACACCTGATAAATCAGTTGTTGATCCCGTATTAGGTGTTACCACAAGTTTATTAGAAATAAAACCTTCATAACTATTGTAATATGCATTAAAGTCTACTGTAACAGGACCCACTTTACCACGATATCCAACATCAAAAGCAGTTACTTTTTCTTGCTCTACTAACTTAGTTTGCACAGGATTTAAAACTGAAGGATCTCCAGTTGCAGCAAACGCAAAGACAGAAGTTAAAGAATACGAGTCAAAATAAGCATCTCTACCTGTTAAGGCGGTTCCTGGTAACCTTCTATCTAAATTGTCTGGCGCAGCTCCAACTAGTATGGCTCTTCCAACATTAAATCCAATAAATAAAGATTGAGTATCAGGATTTCTAAATCCAGTCTGGAAAGAGGCTCTTAGGTTATGTTGTCTGTTTTCTCCAACAGAATAATTTAAAGAAATTCTTGGAGAATAACTGGCGTCAAAAAATTCGTTTTTATCATAGCGTATAGATGCTGAAACTTTTAATCTATCGTCGGCAAACTTTTTAATAGCCTGAATATAAGCGCCATATTCATTATAATCAATAGATCCATCATAATCAGTAAAAATTGTCCCTCCAGAATCTAAAGAGTATTGTCTATAGGACCCTCCTACTTGTAAATCAACTTGATCATTTAACAAGCGCTTAAAATTATAATTGCCTTCAGCAATATGCATCTTGGTATTGTCAAGAAACTTCGAACCAGTTGAAACATTTGGGTCAGAAGTTACTTTGTTAAAAAGGGATATAAATTCCGGAGTTCCAGGCTGAGGTGTAAGAGAAGCATCTGCAAAGGCTCTTGCTCCAGCATGTAGTTGAGATTGAACAGCTGGGTCAAAAGGATTCCCTCCTCCTGCAAGTACTCCTGCAGCTCCTTGAACATAAGCTCCTGCATAAGACCCAAACCACTCTGTAGCTCCAACTTTGTTCATATTAATTCCTGTAAAACGCATATCGTAAGAATCGCCTGCATTTTCAGAAGTTGTATATCCTCTTACAAAAAAGTCATTACCACGAATTTCTAATTTATGTTGTTGTAATGTGAAATTATTAACATTATATCTGTTTGCCCCTTGATATATGGTATTCCCTTTTCCGAATTTTGATCTCCAAACAATCTCTATGTCATTTCCAAAGGGTTTATAATTTAAAGAAAAATCGGCTTTAATACTTCTTGCTTTGTAATCTGTTAAATCTTGTTCTCTATATCCAGTTCTACCTACATTAACAGCAGGAACCAATGCACTGGCGCCAGGAGGAATAGCTCCTATTGATTCTAAAAATTGTGCAACTTGATTAAGATCTGATCCTACTGCATCTAAAGTTACTTCGTCCCCATATACATTTAAAGCATCATGTGCAGGACTTGATCCAAATGGCAAAATAGCATCAGGAGCGCCAGGAGCGCCTAAAACATATTCATTAGTATCATTGGCATACCAATCTGTTCCTTTCAAGAATGAAAAGGATGCTTTTGCAGCAAATTTATCTGAAAAAGCATGTGCAACTCTAAATCCAAAATCGTAAAACTGGTTATCTCCTGCAGCATCTTGAACTGTAATGCCAGTTTTATAATATGTACTTATGCCTTGATGATCCCAAGGATTTTTACTAGTCATAAACAAAATACCATTAAATGCATTAGCTCCATATAAAGCTGAAGATGCTCCTGGCAATAATTCTACGCTACTAATATCAAGATCACTTAATCCTAGCAAGTTACCTATAACAAAATTTAATGCTGGAGACGCATTATCCATGCCATCAACTAATTGAACAAATCGTGTATTGGCATAAGTAGCAAAACCACGAGTATTTACCGAGTTGAAAGTTAAACTTCCTTGATTAACATCTACACCTTTTAAATTTTCTAAACTAGTATAGAAATTTGGAGATGCTGCTAATTTAATATCTGTAGCATCAAATCTTTCTATAGTAACAGGAGATTCCCTGATACTTTCAGGCGTTCTTGACGCAGAAATTACAATCTCATCAAGCTCATTACCTTCGTTTAAAACAAAGTCAATAGTTTGGGAATTTGATGTTACTTCTTTAGTTATTGATTCAAATCCTACACTACTCGCTTGTATTGAAAAAGGAGGAGCTTGATTAGCTGTTAGAGTATAGTTTCCGTCAAAATCGGTTACTGTTCCTATAGTTGTACCAACAATTATAACATTGGCTCCGGGAAGTGGTTGTCCACTTTCATCAGAAACATTACCTTTTACAGTAGTTTGAGCATAAGAAAATGCACAAAAAAACAATAGAAAAATCTTAATAGTAGTTCTCATATTGGGTATTAATTTAGTTTTTAGATAAGCAATATAGGTATATAATACGTAAACGCAATATAAAAATAAAAAAAATTATGCACGCATAGTACTATTTAATGTACAATATAAGACTTTTTAAACCTTTATTTTATAAAAAACTAAATTTGGATTTATTTTAAATAAGAACTATTCTACTGTTACAGATTTAGCTAAGTTTCGAGGTTGATCCACATTCCTGTTTAGCATTACTGCTATATGATAAGATAATAGTTGAAGCGGTATTGTAGTTAATAAAGGAGATAAGGATTCTAAAGTTTCTGGAACTTCAATAACATGGTCGGCTAATTCTTTTACTATTTGATCTCCTTTTGTTACGATGCCAATAATTTTACCTTTTCTTGATTTAATCTCTTGAATATTACTTACAACTTTATCGTATTGTCCATTTTTTGTAGCGATAACAACAATTGGCATATTCTCATCTATTAAAGCAATTGGTCCGTGTTTCATCTCTGCAGCTGGATAACCTTCAGCGTGGATATATGATATTTCTTTAAGTTTTAAAGCTCCTTCTAATGCGACAGGAAAATTATAACCTCTCCCTAGGTATAAAAAGTTTTTGGTGCCTTTATAGATGTCTGCGATTGATTTTACATAATTATCAGATTTTAAAGCTTTTTCAACTTTATCAGGAATCATTTCTAATTCTATTAAGTGATGCCTAAAGTCAGAACTTGTAATAGTTCCCTTTGCTCTAGCCAATCGCAATGCAATTAATGACAAAACGGTTATCTGCGTGGTAAATGCTTTGGTTGAAGCAACACCAATTTCAGGACCAGCATGTGTATAAGCACCTGCATTAGTCTCTCTAGCAATAGAAGAGCCAACAACATTACACACTCCAAAAACAAAAGCACCTTTAGATTTTGCTAATTTAATTGCAGCCAAAGTATCTGCTGTTTCTCCTGATTGCGAGATGGCTATTACAACATCCTTTTCGTTAATTACAGGATTTCTATATCTAAATTCAGAGGCATATTCAACTTCAACAGGAATTCTTGCTAAATTTTCAAAAATATATTCTGAAACTAAACCAGCATGCCAAGAAGTTCCACAAGCAATAACTATAATTCGATTTGCATTGAGAAATTTTTTCATATTATCCTCTACACCAGACATTTTAACTATAGCTTTATCGGTTAAAAGCCTACCTCTATAAGTGTCTTTAATAGCATTTGGTTGCTCATAAATTTCTTTAAGCATAAAGTGCTCATAACCTCCCTTTTCAATTTGCTCAAGATTTAATTGTAATTTTTGAACATAAGGATTAACTAAAGAGTCATCTTTAATTTTTCTAACTTTAATCTCTTTATCTCGTCTTACAATTGCCATTTCTTCATCTTCAAGATAAATAGCGTTGTTAGTATATTCAATAAAAGGTGAAGCGTCACTTGCTATGAAAAATTCGTCATCACCAATGCCAATTGCCAAAGGACTTCCAAGTCTGGCGACAACAATTTCATTAGGTTTGTTCTTATCAAAAACAGCAATTGCATAAGCACCTACAACTTGTGTTAAAGCAATTTGTACTGCTTGACCTAATTTAATATTTTCACTCTTTTTAATATCTTCGATAAGATTGATTAAAACTTCAGTGTCTGTTTCAGAGGTAAAAGAATATCCTCGATTAATCAATTCTTTTTTTAAAGTGCTATAGTTTTCTATTATCCCATTATGAATAATAACTAAATCGCCGGAATTTGAATAATGAGGATGTGAATTAACATTGTTTGGAATACCGTGTGTTGCCCAACGGGTATGACCAATCCCCAAGGTTCCAACTGTAGGAATTTCAGAATTGATTCTTTTTTCTAAATCATCAACCTTGCCTTTAGTTTTTGAGAGTTTGATATTTTTACCATCGTATAGAGCAATTCCTGCACTATCATAGCCTCTATATTCTAATCGTTTTAATCCTTTTAAAATGATAGGGTAAGCTTCTCGATGGCCAATATATCCAACAATTCCACACATATTTATTAATTATCAGGTTCGGTATAATAAATTGTAAGTTTTACTTTTTTGTCTTCATTTGTTGTGTTATTTCCAAAAAGAACAGTTCCCTTTGGAGATAAAATAGTTCCAGAAGGAACAATTTTGTTGTTTTCGTCCAAAAGATTAGAAGGGTCGATGGCGCCAACATTAGAGGTTACAACTAAGCCAAGTTTAACATTGGTAGAATCTCTAATAATAAGATTATTTATATGCTCGGTAATTCTTATTTTATACTTAATTCCTTCACTGTTTGGATCATCATCAACCCTAACAAGAGGTTCTAAATGATTTATTTTTGCATTTATTGTTAAATTGCTTACAGATTGATCTAAAAAATAATCTATTAAAGGAGTATTGTTCTCTATGTCGTATAAATAAATACGATCTGGTTCATCTTCCTGAACAATACTTTGATCCACAAAAAACTCTAAATATGCTTCGTTAACAAGCCTTCTAGCTTCATCACCGTCTTTAAAATCATTTTTAAATTGAGTAAATTCAGTTGAGTTTCCTTGAGCATCTCCATTAAAAAGATTTATTATCGCCATAGAGCCTTCACCTCCTTTTAGATACAATTTTTCATCTCCATTTACAGAATCCCCTCCTGGAACTGGAATAAAATTATTGTCAAAGATATTTATCAGATTCCCAGAAAAATTTAGAACAAATATCCCATCTTGCTGCGTTGTTTCTCCATCAGTTGTTTCTCCATCAGACATAGTATCACTTGTGTAGTAGATGGTTATATTAGCATCTGAGCTAGAAAAATTCAATTGCATTAAGGATCCATCTACGCCCATAGCTTCTGCTTTAAAATAAAGCCCTCTAAAATAATTTATAAAATTATTTTGATTACTTAATTCAGGTTGCCCTTCTTTATCAAAAATTAATTCTTGCCAAAAAGAATCATTAGGATTATCCAATTTTACTCTAATTCTAGGGGAGAGTTTTGCAGATTCAACAGAAATACCTTCTGCATCAGGTTCAGTCAATATTATTTGTTCAGCACTTGGAGAAAATGAATTATCTTGATAAAGCAATTGACCTTCTAGCTCAGCAGGATTAATAAAGCTAGTCTCAGATGTAGCACCATTTGAATAATACTTTTGAGAATCATTAAATTCTGAATCAGGATTAAAATTTCTTAAAAAGTAATTGTTTTGATAAACTGAAAGTTTTATAGGACTGTTACCATATACTGAATCTAATCTATAAGTAATATTCCCATCTTCGTCTGTATCAATACCTGTGCTTAAGTAAGGTACAGTAAGAATTACGGAATCTAGCACAACATTGTTCCCAAATGAAGGGTCGAAAGTAGTAGGGACCATTTGAGCTAAAAAATTAGCCGATGAAGTTCCAAAAATGGGATTATTGTTAAACCCTAATAGGTAAGCTGGCAATTTATTGGATTGAAAGGCAGTAATTTTTTTGTTATATGTGATTACTGGATATATAGCTTTATCAGTAGTGAAATTTCCTGTATTATCAGAATTTACCACATCGGACTCTATGCTGGCAAAATCTTTATCGCATGCAATAAATCCAGTAAATATAATAGTTAATAAAACTAGGTTTTTAAAAATAATATGTTTCTTTTTCA
>Ga0114934_10000639_pt1 | contig 22273 bp, 17 predicted proteins | sample 4SBtaG_2_FD_99695 | JGI IMG/M metagenome (GOLD analysis project Ga0114934, IMG submission 99695) | Deep subsurface microbial communities from Kolumbo volcano to uncover new lineages of life (NeLLi) - 4SBTROV10_white metaG | ecosystem: Environmental > Aquatic > Marine > Volcanic ...
AATGTAATTTTGTAAACTCAATTTTTGGCCCGTTCGTCTAGGGGTTAGGACGCAAGATTCTCATTCTTGTAACACCGGTTCGATTCCGGTACGGGCTGCATCTCCTTGAACATATTATAAAAAAAATCGTCCCACCGAAGCGGGACGAAATATCACGAAAATTTGTTTTGCAAAAACTAAGAATGGAATATTTTATTGTTCTCTTTGTCTTGCTTGGTTAACTCTGATGTTTCTGCCTTCAACTTCAGCGCCATCTAATTCGCTAATAGCTTTTTGAGCAGCATTGTCATCGGTCATTTCAACAAATCCAAAACCTTTACTTCTTCTGGTAAATTTGTCAGTGATAATCTTTACGGAAGTAACTTCTCCGTATTCAGCGAAAATTTCCTGCAAATCATTTTCCTGTAATCTATAGGAAAGATTGCCAACATAAATGTTCATAAAAAAAATATTAAGTAATTAAAAAAACAAAGATACGGTAATTATTTAAAAGAAAGCACTTTTTTTATTTTTTTTTAAAAATCTAAACTTAACGAAAGGTAAAGGACTTTTGGTAATCGCACATCACCATCTATTCCCCAAGCCCAATCGAAGCGCACAAAATAGCCTAATATTTTGCTCCGGACACCAAACCCATAGCCCATTACATAAGGGGCTCTGTCTTTATTGATGATAACCGTTACCGGACCATTTACAAAGATGCTTGTATTATATTCATTCGCAGGGTCTTCAGGTGACTTACCACTCCATGCCGACCCAATATCGTAAAAACCAATAACTTGAAAATTTTCAAAGAAATTGGAATTTATCGGACGATTAGCAAAATACCGGACAATAGGCCAGCGAATTTCGTTATTCATCAATAAAAAACTATTTCCATTTCGTATATTTTGAGTAAAACCACGCATATTAGTAGCCAAAGTCTGGAATACATAGTTCTTGGAATAGTCAATAGGCACCGTATTGTCAAAAGTATTAACCCGTGTCGATAAATTTATCCAGTTATCCACGCTCCCTAAGTAATATATTAATAGGCTATGTCCAAATGAAGTACTCCCCGCTATGCGTGACGCCCAAATCATAGAACGGTGAATTTTTTCGTAATGACGGAAATCAAACCCTAAAATAAAGATATCCGATTTTTTTTCAGTCAACTGATTGTAGAACTCACCAAACACTTTGGAACGCGTTCCATTGTAGAGGTTAGTCCCCATACTAATGGTATTATCAAAAATATATTCCATCTTTAATCCGCCCCAGTACTTATAGGAATCTTCCTCATTTAATGCCTGAAAATCAGTAGAAAGTGTTGTGTTCCTGTCATACCTCAAATTTGTAGTCATCTTGACAGCACTCACCTGACTAAAAGGATAATTCAAAATATAAATTAGATTGTGTGTGTGCGTCTTTATTAGTGAGTATCCTGTAGAATTAAGAAAACTTTGACGATGAAAAATCAACTGTTTATCTAAGCGCTTTTTAAGATCTTCAATACTTAGCAAATATTCGTTACTGTCAAAGTTCCCTGCAAAACGAAAACCACCGGTAATTTTATAGTCTTCAAATAAATCGTTTGTGCCAATTTTGAACAACAAATTAAATCCGGGATTGTAATAAACCGCTCCTCCTGTAAACGCTTGATACGAAGAATTAAGAAATCCAAAATCAATTTGATTCACAATGTAATTGTTATAAAACGAAATAAAATACAGCTGCGGTTTAGCATCAAAGTCATTTTGTAAATTTGTATCATTTGATTGTCCAGAAGTATCTAATTGAGGCAAATGACCTTGAATATCAGTAGCATTTTGAGTAAAAACATAATCATTTATATCTAAATTTGTTGTGTCAATAACAACCGGTTCAGGCGGCTTAGGTTTTAGTGTATCTTTGATATTAACTTTTGGCTGTGCTTTTACAGTATCAATTTTTGTTTGTTCCATTATCGTTTTTTCCCTAAAAGCAGTATTTAGTAAGTTAGTATTGTAAATATTCAAATCATCAAGATTCATTAAAGCCAACTGGTAACGGTTATTTGAGAAAAAGACAGGTGTAAGTATCCCTTTATACAAAGCATAATCTTCTACATTTCTCGAAAAGTTAGAAGCCGGTTTTATGTCTGTAAAATACCTGTAATGGATAGCTGTATCAACCGATTCAATAGTACTGTCATAATTAGCAATTGCAAAATTATTGATACCATTTTGGTCCGATAAACAAAGGAATTTATTCGTTTCAATACCATAAGGTTTCAGCTCATTAACATTGGGCGTATTGGTAATGCGGGTTATTTTCTTGGTTTTTATTTCATATTCGTATAAATCAAAAGTATTTGATGGACTTATTAAGCTATCTGCATCTGCAATCAATTGGTTGGTATTACGATTTGATGAAAAAATAATTTTATTACCATTTTCAATAAAATGGGGGTCCATATCATCTGCCGCATCATTTGTTATCGTTTCAAACGAACTACCAACCATACTATATAATACTATGTCGCTATGACCATTGCGAACAACAGACATGGCAATATAAAATCCATCGGGAGAATAATCATAATTCAGGACTTTCTGGATACCGACTAATTCTTTTGTTTCAATTTTTTTGCTTTTCAAATCATACAAATTCAACCATACTTTGCCGTGATATTCATTTGTAAAAGTTAAGATACTTCCCTGCGGATGCCAACATAAAACGGGATTAGTATAATCCGTAATTTGTGCTAATTTATGTCCCTTACGCAGTATTTTATGTTTTTTACCGGTATTGATATCTTGAATCCAAATCTTAACTTTCCCACTTTGATTGGTCAGGTATGCCACTTGGTTTGTTTTTGTGGGATTAACTTTTAAGCCTTGATAAACAGCATCCTTTTTACTCTTTTTTAAGATAAATTTATCCGTAGGCAATGTTCGTGATTGTTCTTGTTTGTAGTACCATTCATCGTAAAAATTGAGCCAGTCATAAGACAGATATTTCAATGAAGTCCCAATGACATACATAAATCCGGCATCAATATTTTTACTTACCTTGGTTAAATAAACAATATTCGGAATTACCGACTTACCATATTTTGTTGCTATGTAGTACCAAATGGAATGACCGGCATAAGTAGCCTCATCACCAACAAGCGAATTAAATTTCTCATACCTGCCGTCTAAAATACCATCACGGACATGGTTATCAATATCTGCATTCCATTCTGAAGACAAATAAGACACCAATCCCTTGAGATACCACTCCGGAAAAGCAATAAGGGTGGAATTTGCCAATCGGGTTTTGAAATCCGTGCCATATACCATTTCGTTAATAAAAATCTGGGCTAATGATTTTGTTATCTCTTCATCAAAATGCTGACGATTGCCATCATAATAAACAAATATCTTATTATCAATAATTTGCGTAACCCCACCAATATTATATTGTAAATCTCCTGAAACAAGCCCTATATTAGATTGACGAAAATCTGTAAGTTTATTATATACCAGAATGATAATGCGCTGTTGCAATTCATATTGAAAGAAATAGGCTAACTCAGGTAATTTTTCTCCTGCTATTTTTACGGCTTCTTTGGCTAATTGCTCACCATTTTGATAAAAATAGACATCCATTTTTGGTAATCGATAATATTGCCACACAAAATCATTGTATTGCACCCTGTTCTTACCAAAATTCATTTGCAAACCATTGTAAAACTGCGAAAAACCTGCTAGTGAAGACAATAATAATATGAGAAAAAATATTTTTTTCAAGAAACTAAATTTTAATAATGCAAAGATAATAAATTCCCACTAATTATTTAAAGTTTTGGAAATTCCACACTTTATTTACGAGTTGCTTTATTTCAAAAAAAAACACTACAAAATCAATCACTTACTCTTATTTTTATCTCAAAAGCCTTATTATTGCTGAGCTAAGAACATACCGTGAGCAGCTGATTTTATTATAAATCTATCTATCATAATAAAAACCAAGAAATTAATCCGGATCAATATCCTTCTTAAAGATTGATAAACATCCTTTCTAAAAGAACATTTGCCAACTTTGACGAAAAAAAGAAAAATTCATTTGTTCGTTTTGATATAAAATTTAATTTTGCACGAAATAAAAATGATTTATCATGAATAATATTTTGAAAATTGTTTTAGCTATTGTAGTATTAATACTTGCTTATTTTACTTATGATACGATTGCAAAACCTATACGGTTTCAGAAAGAAAAGAAAGTAAGATATGCTGCAGTTATCAAAAGATTAAAAGATATCCGTGAAGCTGAAACAACTTATAAAAGTGTTTACGGAACTTATACAGGAAGTTTTGATACCCTGCTAAGTTTCCTTAAAAATGATTCTTTGCCGTTGATAAAAATGGTTGGACAGATTCCCGATGAATTATTGGACTCTATTACAGAAAAACAGGCTGTTGAAATGGGCATTATTGTTCGTGATACAGCTTATATTCCTGTTCATGACTCTATATTACAAAAAACAAATATTGACTCATTACCCTATATTCCATATACTAATGGTGTAAAGTTTAAATTACAAGCAGGTAAGATAGAGGTTTCCAAAACAATGCAACCGGTTTTTGAATGTAAGGATGTTAAACCATTTGATCCAAATCAAGTCTTAAAGGTTGGCTCTATGGTTGAAGTTTCTACTTCAGGAAATTGGGAATAATTTTAAATGCCTTTGATATCTATTGCCGATAAAAACGCTGATTTTTCTGATTTAAATACTGCTGTGATTGTTGCAGAAGCCGGAGAATGGCATGCTGTTGCAGCAGTTTATTCCTTTGAGCATAACCAATTTATACGAATAGATGTCTTAAATCATAAAACCGGTGAAAACAACTTTGCAGACATGGAGCTGTTTAAAATGACAGCAAAACAGAAAATGGTAATGATTTCTACCTGGAAAACATTGCTTATACCATCAGCACTTTTTGATAAGGAAAAGGTTAACGACTTGATTCAGTTTAATTTTGAAGATTTTAATCCGGACACCGAAAAGGTCTTATACAATAAACTCAATCACCTAAACTCTTATTTGCTTTTTACGGTGGATATTGAGATGTTAAACCGTTTGACAGCATATTTTGATAATCAAGCAATTTATCATCGGGCAACTGCTTTCCTTGAAAACGGTGTGCTTTTTCAGAACGAACGCTTAAACAATCAGGAAACCCCTGCTATTTTTGTTGATATATTGGAGCATTCAATCATCCTATCCTTGTTTCATTCCGGTAAATTGGCTTTTTTTAATCAGATAGCATTCAGAGCTCCTCAAGATTTGGTTTATTTTATCGTTAAATTGGCTGATGAATTTAAGCTGGATACTAAGAAAACAGATCTTTTCTTATCAGGTAAAGTAAGTTTTCCGAAAGATGATATTTTACAGGAGATAAAAAAATTCTTTTTACAAGTTTATCCTTTTGAGTTCACTAAATTTTTTGGTGTTTCTCCTGCCTTGAAATCCATTTCATTAGTGGAATACAACACCTTATTTAATTTGCCGTTTTGCGTATCATAAGTGGAAAAAATAAGGGACAAGTTTTTTCATTACCCAAAGGGTTTAATAGCCGTGTTACTACAGACAGGGCCAAAGAGGCATTTTTTAATATTTTGCATTCTAATTTTGATTTTCAAGGACTGAAAGTCTTGGATTTATTTGCTGGCTCGGGAAGCATCAGCTTTGAGTTCATTTCCCGTGGAGCATCGGAAGTTATAGCCGTAGAAAAAAACTATCACAATGTTTTGGCAATTAAACAAGCGGCTAATAAATTAAAAATTTCTCTAAAAATAATCAAAGGGGATGCCTTAAAACTGATAGAAAGATTTTCAGGACAGCATTTTGACATTATTTTTGCTGACCCTCCGTTTAAAGCACCATTTGTCAATGAATTACCAACCCTGATATTGTCAAGTGGGTTACTTGCCGAAGAGGGTTGGTTCGTTTTGGAACATGATGATAATCATTCGTTTAATGGAAATTCCAATTGTTTTGATGTGAGAAAATATGGCGGGGTAAATTTCAGTTTTTTTAAAACTTAAGGGAAGTCATAATACTCGGTGTGTTTTTAAGACACACCGAATATTGCCTTCCACTTGGGGATAAAAACATTGTCTTGTCCTCGTTTGTAACGAGGACAGATTTATATTGGCATTTTTAATGCATAGTTCTATTTCAATCATTCCTTTCTTTCTGTAATACTCTATAGCAGAGGAAAATAAATAATTTTCAAAATATTCAACCAAAAATTTAATTCATTTTGGTTTAAAATTGAATAATTATCACTTGACATGATTCAAAGTTATAACTTTTAACATTACAAATGTTTTAATAAATTCATCCTCGTTGAAAACGAGGATGAGAAAAGTATTGCCTTCCAAATCGGGGCTAAAAATTAAAATTTTGCTGTAAGATATTCCCGAGATAGGTTTTCCGGTGGTAGGAAGAGATGCCATATTTTACTATGGCTTCACGGTGCATTTTAGTGGCATAGCCCTTATTCTTTTCCCATCCGTATTTGGGAAATTTTTGCCCAATTTTTACCATGAAATCATCACGATAGGTTTTAGCTAAAATAGACGCAGCAGCAATAGACATAAATTGACCATCACCACCTACAATACACTGATGCGGAATATCTTTATAGGGTTTAAATTTATTTCCGTCAACCAAAATAAAATCTGGTGTAATGGTTAAATTTTGTATAGCGATTTGCATGGCTTTGATGCTGGCATTTAGAATGTTGATTTTTTCAATTTCGTGATTGTCAATGGCAGCAACTGCCCAAGCAACAGCTTCTTGCTCAATGATTGGTCGCAGCATAAAGCGTTGTTTTTCTGTTAATTGCTTTGAATCATTTAATAAGGGATGATAAAAATTATTTTTTAAAATAACGGCAGCAGCATAAACAGGACCTGCCAACGCTCCCCTGCCGGCTTCGTCGCAACCCACTTCAAGTCTGTGTGGCAATAAAAAAGGTTTCAATGTCGTTTTTGGTCTTGTCAATGGAAATAAACTTTAACTTTGCAAAGTAATAAAAAATAATGGAATGTCAATAGTAGTTAATAATGTCGTAAAATATTACGGAAAGCAAAAAGCACTTGATGATGTAAGTTTTACCATAGATGAAGGGAAAATTGTTGGTTTTCTTGGCCCTAACGGCGCTGGCAAATCTACAATGATGAAAATTATTACGGGATTTATTTCTAAGACCTCGGGTGAAGTCATGGTTAATGATATGGATATTGATGAAAAATCCATCGAAGTGCGAAAAATCATTGGTTATCTGCCGGAAAATAATCCGTTGAATTTAGAGATGTATGTGAGAGAATATTTGTTGTTTGTGGCAGGAATTTATAAATTGGGAAAAAACAAAGTTGATAAAATAAACGAAATGATAGAGCTAACCGGATTAACACCGGAGCAAAACAAAAAAATTGCCGAACTTTCCAAGGGGTATCGTCAACGGTTAGGATTGGCACAAGCTTTATTGCATGACCCTGAAGTATTAATTTTGGATGAACCGACTTCCGGATTAGACCCGAATCAGATTATTGAAATTCGCGACCTGATTAAAAAAGTTGGGAGAAAAAAAACAGTCATGCTTTCGACACACATTATGCAGGAAGTAGAAGCCATTTGCGATGAGGTTATCATCATCAATCAAGGTAAAATCGTCGCCAAAGAAAATATTGAAAATATTCACCAAGTTGTTAAGGAAGAAACACAAACAATCATTGTGGAATTTGATAAAAAAGTAAGTCAAAAAATGCTTGAACAGATTAAAGATGTTCAGAAAGTTATTGGACTAAAAGGTAATAAGTGGCTCATTGAAGCCGCTGCAAACATAGATATCCGTCCTGCTATTTTTGATTTTGCGGTCAAAAACGATTTTACCATTTTATCGCAACAAAAGAAAGAAATGAGTCTTGAGGAAGTCTTTCAACAATTAACAAGATAATTTTCCAAATTTTCTTCTTCTACAAATGTAAAGCGGGGATGATTTTTGAGATGTTGAGCCAAATAAATTTGTTCGGTTTGCTTGGGTGTGGGAACTAAAACAACAGGTCGCTGAAGAAAATAAAAGTCCATAATGGTGGAATAACCTGCACGGGCAATGACTTTGGAATGGATTTTTACAAGGTTAATAAATTCATCATCAGTGGCATGGGGTAATTTAGTAATCAATTCATTTTTTGTCGATTCTGTTACATTTGGTTTACCAAGAAGGATGGTTGCCATAATGTTATTCTTGATGAAAATCTGTTCTAACCTTTTTTCAAATTCAGTGCGTTGCGGTTCAGGTCCCGAAAGAATGACCAAAACTTTTTTGTTATTTTCTGCCGGTAACGGTATTTTATTTTGAAAGCGGGATAAGGGATTGATAAATTTAGTGTTTCCGGGAACAGGATACCGATGCGATAAATCGCCTGAAAGGTTTTGTTTACCCGAAAAGTCAGGCACCCAAGATTCATCAAATTTTCTTATTTTTTTAAGGATATTTCGATGCACCGCATTTTCCAAAAAAGACCAAGGTCTTGGCAGTTTCAGCATCAGCTGGTGAGTTATCAAAATATTATAGGTATCGGCATGTCGCAAACCATAGCGATTATCTGAAATAATAATATCAATTTTGTATTTGACAATGAGACCTTTTATTGTTTCGTAATCTTCCCAAATCGATTTTTTCAACTGACCATAAAAGTGAAGAATATTCACCGGCGAAAAAAAATGCCGGTCAAAAGAAAAAATTTGTTCTGGTATCGCTATGGTTTCTAACTCAGAAAATTCATGTGATAGAACCGATAAGGACGGTTCATTGCCGGCAAGAATTATTTTATGTTTGTGTTTGTAATTTCTTACGATGGGAATTAATCGTGTGGCATGTCCCAAACCCCAATTTAACGGGGCAATCAGGATTGTTTTTCCGCTTCCTAAATCCGGCAATTTATTCACACGCATGAAATTTTTACAATAATACAAAAAATGAACCCAATTGGAGAACTATTTTTTAGACCAAACGCTTGTTTTAATGAAAGGAAGTGTAAATAATGCCGACAGACTATCGTTCGGTTTTATTGCCATTTTTTATGAATAATTGCTAATACTTGTTCTGGCGTAATACAAAGCATGCTGTCACAGTCTTTTGAGTCTTTGCATTCTTGGCATGATTTATTGCTTACAAGATAATGAGCATCATTCCCGATTGGTGCCCAACGGCGAGGGAAAATAGGCCGCATAGGGGCATAAATGCCTACTACAAATTTTCCAAGCATCGCCGCAATATGCAATGGACCCGTGCTGGCAGCAATTAATCCGTCAATTTTGGAAAGAAAATATATAAACTGTTCCAAAGTAAACCTACCGGTAACATCGGTAACCATATCTTGATAATCATACAGAAAATCACGCATCAATTCGCCATCTGCTTTAGTTCCTGAAATAAATATCTTGAACTTTTCCTTTGATAAACTATCTATCAGCTTACCAAAATTATCTATTCCCCACTCCTTTGCACTCCCTTTAGTTTTAGGATGAAGCACTAAATTAATTTTATTGTTATCTATTAAATCATCAATATTGATTTTTTTATCAGAAAAATAAACAATCTTTTCTTCTTCAGCAATTTGCGGCGCTTTAATGCCATAAAGTGTGGTTAATTCCTGCAAACTGTATTTTGTCTTTAATTTAAGGGGCTTTAACAATTTCAGATTAAGTTCTGCCTCATGCAAGTTTGATTTTTTGCGTGAAAAACGGACTTTTTTATTACAAGTTGTCCAATGGAAAAAACGATGAGAGGTGCCAATACGCATTTTTATCTTTGCCTTTTTAACAATATTGGCAATTCGTTTATCCGGAAAAACATGAATCGCAACATCAATATTTTTTTCTGCAAAGAATGAAACTAATTCTGAATCCGGTTTAGTTTCTAACTCGTCCCAGCAGAGTATTTCATCAATATATTCGGATAACTGTAAAATTGGTTTGGTATAAGATTTTCCCAGAAAAATAATATGTGCCTCAGGAAAAAACTTTTTTAATATCGTTACCAAAGGCAATGATAATACTACATCGCCCAAATTATCGGTACGGCTAATCAGAAAAGTTTTAAATTGTTTTTTCATTGACAGAAAGCCCCTAATGAACCAAAAACACAAAACCGTGCTTAGAATAAGTGCCATCTTCAGATGTCAGCACATAAAAATAGGTACCGCTCTCAAGAGTCACCCCAGCTGATGAACGACCATCCCACATAATCCGTTTTCCTTCAAATTCGTAAACAATAGCCCCCCAACGATTATAGATATCCAGTTTATAGGTAGTAACGCCATTAGTCTTTATCGTAAAATAATCATTCCAACCATCTCCATTGGGCGTAAATACATTGGGAACATTGATAGAATCGCGTACCTCTATCGTTTGAAAAGCGGTATCAACACATTGTCCTGCAGCACCATTATCTACTATTAAATAAACTTGCTTTTCTCCTTCTGACTGAAAAATATGATACATTTCTCTAACAGTATCAGTTAACAGGGTACCGTCAAAATTCCATGAAAGATGATATGTAGGTGCTGAATCAGCAACAAAAACATAGTAAAATGAGGGATAAAGCATGGTACCATCAACAATAAAATTAGCTACTGGTGTATCTCTTACAGTTATATAATTTGTTTTAATCAATGTGTCATTTACCGGTGTAGTGTCTGTAACAATCAGCATTACTGAAAAGACACCTGCTGTATCATAATTGTGAACCGGATTTTGAAGTGTGGAAGTATCACCATCACCAAAGTCCCAAAACCAACTGACAATGGTATCGGCTTGTGTAGAATCTACAAAATGAACAGGGAAGCCATAACAGACCACTGTTGAGTCAGCATAAAATTCAACCTGTGTTTGCGAATATGAAAATATAGAGACAAATAAGGTTAATATAAATAGTAAAAACTTTTTCATTGGCTACAAAAGTAATAAAAATGATAATAATTCATCATAAAATTATTTATTCAAATTATTTGTTATCTCCCTAACAACTTTAAATCTTGAAAAAAACTCATTTGCTATCACGCGCAAAGCTGTGTAAACAGGAATACCTAATATCATTCCGGGAATACCTGCAACACTCCCTGCCATTAGAATAACTAAAAATACTTCCAGTGGATGTGCTTTCACACTTTTTGAATATATATAGGGTTGAAATAAAAAGTTATCAATAAGTTGAACAGCTAGATAAATAATTACAACAAATAATATTTCATACCCAAGTGCATACGGTAACGGCGCATTAAAACTAATAACAATCGTAAATAAGACCGAAAAAATGGTACCAATAATAGGTCCTACAAAAGGAACTACATTAATAATCCCGCTAAAAATGCCAATTACCAAACTATCAGAAAACGACATGCCTAATATAAAATGGAATGCTAGCACCCGCAATGCTGCAACTAAAAAAGATTCTATTCCTATTCCCACAAAATAACGGGATAATAATTGCTGAATTTCATTTAGTACCTTTAAAAATCGTTCATCATATTTATCCGGCACAAAAAACAAAATAATTCGATAAAACATTTTATCATCCATCAAGAAGAAAAACACAATAAAGGTAAAAGAAAAGGTAGCGATAAAGATATTACCTAACATACTGGAAATAAATGAAAAAAATGACGATAAATTAGAAATATTTAAAAAACCGGTAACCTTCTCAGAGATATATTCTGACACTTTTTCTTCTTGCAAGAGATTCTCCTGATGTGTCATTTTCCCCAATTCATTAATCTGTGGTTGTATGCTATTTTCAACTTGCGTTATATCAATTTTAGAAAATTGATTTGCCTGATAAACAACAATTGGCAACATAATTTTAAAAAAATAGACGATAATAACCCAAAAAGTTAATAATGTGATAATGGCATTAACAGATCTTGGTAATTTAAATTGCTTAAATTTTATTTTTTCCAATAGCACCATTAATGGTTTTCCCATTAATGAAATGATGCCTGCAATTAATATATATATTAAAATGGTGCTAAAATACCAAAATAGTAAGGCAACTATAAGTATAGTTACAAATACTAAAATAGATTTTGTTGAAATTTTCACAAAATAAATTTTTGTTAAAAATAAAGTTATTATTTGAAATAATTGTAAATTTGTGTCGTTTTTTTATTGCTCTTTGATAATAAATCAACTTGGACCTGTAGCATAATGGATAGTGCACCTGACTACGGATCAGGAGGTTGGGGGTTCGACTCCCTCCAGGTTCACTGCTTTTCCCACATCAACTTATAGACTATGATAGTTCCACGGGGCATTAGCTCAGTTGGCTAGAGCGCGTGACTGGCAGTCACGAGGTCAGGGGTTCGACTCCCCTATGCTCCACATTCTTATTTCTAAATGCTATCAAGTTGTTGTTAAACCAAACGCATTCATTATCTCATAAAAATAACCTTTCCGTATGCCCGTTGTAAATACCTGTCCATAGGATGTCCGGCATGAGGCATGTCTTCGCCTTTCAGCTTTACAATAATTTGATAAATGTATAATCCCGGTGCTACCTTAGCCCCTTGGTTATTTGTGCCATCCCAAACGAAATCAGTATAATTGGGACCAATATGGACATTTTCAACGGCATTCAAATCAATCGTTCTTACCCATTGCCCACGAGCTGTAAAAATCTGAATATAAAAATCTTCCGGCACATCCGTTCCGGTGAGCGTAAACACAAAATGTGTTCCAATAGAAAACGGATTTGGATAAGTATAAACATTCGTTATTGAAGGGTCTGAGACCACACGAAAAGTAATGTAATAATCGTTGTCGCCCGATTCATTATCTGAAACATCTTTTGCCTGCACACGCAAAGCATATAGTCCATCATGCAAATGGGGTTGGTAAACAATCTCACAGCTATTTTCAGGAGAATCAGCCGGCGTAAATTCCATAATCTCATTACCTATACTGTCACGGAAAAAAATCCGTTTTTCCATCGTATCTCCCACCGCATTCATATATATTGCAAACAGGCTCGTATCATTCAGCAACAGATATTTATTCTCATCTTTTAGCTTAATGGAAATCAATGGTTTTGCCGACACAATTTCGCCATCCAAAATATGCCTGCCATCAAAAGTAACATCCAATACCGGATTGGTAATATCACGATTGACAGTAAAACTAATTTCTGCAATATTATTGAAGTGGTACTGTTCCAACTGGTCGTAAGTACCGGTAGCCGTATTAACCGGATTGTATTCAACACGCAAACGGTTGACACCTGTAAAGTTTAAAGTGTTAACATCAACCGTATCCATCAGAACAGACCCTGAAGGATGAGGTCCCAAACGCTTTGTCTCAATCAGATGAAGCCCATTATTTGCATCTATCAACCAATAAGATACTAAGAGACTGTCCATATCATACGGACTGATGTTTTCCGTAGCCACCCCAAATTTAAGTATTTCACCCTCAGTAACAGTATCTGCTGATAAGTAAAATCCCTTTTGTGGATTTATTGCCGTTTCCGGCACTTCACCATAAGTCAGTTGCCAGCGTTTCAGTTGTGCTGCACTTCGTGTGGAATCATCAAATGCAAAAAATCGTAATTTTAAATAAGGATACTGCTGAGCATTAATTACACCCGATAAATTAAAAATATCCAAAGAATCTATTGAGATATGTGGCATAAGCACTGTTTCGTTTCCGGACAAGTCCAGTCCTTTAATTTCTACATACACACTATCATTAGTCGGTTGTTCTATGGAGTGTTCACGCCAATGAAACGAATCCCAATGAATCGATGGTCCGATTTTTACGGAATTAACATTCCCAAAATAAAAATTTGTTGGTAAAGACTCATAAAGGTCTATAACATCGTTTGAAGAAGTGCCAAGCTGCCAATCAGCAGAAGCCACATTTCCTTTTTGAGCAAAAAAGATATAAGGCATATTGTCTTGAATAAAGCGAATATTGGAAGCGCCCAGTGCTTCAAAACGCTGATAAGCATTTTCGGGCCATGATTGAAAATGTCCGTTTCGCCACGAATAAGCCAAAAAATAGTCATCATCCGGAATGGAATCAATAAATGCTGCCATATTCTCTAAGCTCTGACTATCGGTTGAAAAAATAAAATAATTATCAGGACGCGTCCGTGAAAAACACTTCGGATAATCACGATGGCCATAATCTTGCCTATCCGAAGTCCACGGTTCCAAGGTCAAAGAATCAAAAACCGCAATAATCATGGCATCTGCAGCACCACAAGAAGAATTATCGCCGTAACCATCAATATCGTATTTTACATTCAAAAAATCAGCACTACCAACCGAACCGATATTATGACAATGAAGCTGCTTGGGTGTGTTAATAAAATCAAAACGCCTACCGGTCCTATTGTAGTCAATATACTGATAGTCATCATTTTTAAATTGAAAAAAATGCGATTGAGACCAACCGGTTTTATTCGGAATATAAATAAATGAACTTTCATTGTAATGATTCGTCCCCACCCTGCCTACACGCCAATAATAAACTGTGCTGTCAGTCATTGTAAAAGGCAAATGCCACTGAATAACACCGCCCGGCGAAGCAATAGTCATTTCTTTCAAAAAAGGAGAATTATATGAATCGTTAGTATCTAATTGAAATACAATATTTTCCACCCCCATAAACGGGTCACCTGATGATGCTTTTACCGTAACCGTATCATAAGGATAAATAGCATATTCATATGGATACACCGGATAAATATCGGTAGAATGAACATAAAAATCAATACAGGCCGTATTATTGGTTTCATCCATCTCATCTATCTGGTTCATCACATCCGCCGTTGCACACAAGGCATTGATACCCGTTCCGTTAACCGTAGCAACAGGTAAACGAATCAGAACTGTATCTTTGAACAAACAGCCGGCTACTATTTTTTGAGCAATCTCCGTTACACCATTTGGAAAAGTGCGTTGCAATTCCACCAAAAAAGTATCGGTAGTAGCTCGTCCAATATTTTCGACAATTAACTGTATATCAAACGAATCAGTAATTGATGAGACATATCCGGGAATGGTAGAGATATTCGCTGCCTCAATTACCAAATCAGGTTTTGAGAAACTGTTAATCACAATAGCAGGGTCACCAAGGAATGTATAATCCCAAACTGTTTTCTTTAGATATAAATTATTGATATTGGCAATATTATGATAAGCCGCTTGCATTTGCTTTCCAAATGGTTGTTGATAATTTTCATAGCTAATTTGCCAATAAATTTCAGACAATACTGTATTTAGCGGATAAGAAGACTCTACTGATGAAGGTGCATAAAATCCGATAGCCCCACGACCGGGCGTCAACACCCATTCCTCTGAAATTCGCTGGGGTGAAGGCAAATGGATATCACCCGCCAAGCATGATGCGGCCATAATCAAAGGATATTTATTTGTATTATTAAAAGCAGTGGGATAATCAATATTCTGATCAAACCCCGAAGTAGAACCGTGACCAAAAAAAGTCATTAATGATGTTCCGTTATTGATTATGTTAGCAATAGAATCCGACTGTGTAATCTGCATCGGTTGAGAACTGTTTTTTAAAAAGGTATGCACAAATCCGCCAAAAAGAGTATCCTCAATAGTCTGTTCATAGCCAGCCAAATAACTTGCAAACTGAGCTTGTTGTGCCGCATCGGAGCCACCACCAAAATGTAAAACATGTTTCATCCATCCGGCCGGTGCATTTTGCTCGTATGCCATTACTTTTTGCTTATAAATAACCACATCCATATCATTTGTAGCACTTAACCTCCCTACAGGTATAGCCAAATCGAAATCATTGCCTGTTATTCCGGCAACAAACAAATTATCCGAAGATGGATCGCCAAATGTTGGCACTAAACACTGTACATAATTGCTTGCATTTTGTCTGATGAGGTAAGGATGTAAAGATTTTCCAAGTAAAAATAATGCTTTCGGAACGGAGTCGTATTGATCAATAATATATTTAACAAAATTACGAATGGCTAACGGATGTTGTCGAATACCATAAGCAAACTGGTCAAACAAATCATTAACATCAAAAACCCAAGGTGTGTAACCGGTACTCTGACGATAATTTTTATATTCAATGGCTTGGCTCCATAACTTTTTATTAGTAATAATCAAATAATCGGAATTTTTACCGGTAACAGCATAGTTAATAAAATTTTCTTTCTCTATTGTCCCAACATTTTGAATGGCATTGCTCGACACTAAAAAACATTGATGCGGCTCCACACCATTAGGAATCAAAACTTTTCCGGAATCAACCGGTAACATGATGGCATTGGTCAGGTCAAAAAGCCAATCTTGTCCACTTCCCTGAAAATTAGAAAATTCCAGTTTATTTTTGGATTGACCGGAAACATTATTCAATGAAAAAGAAAAAATTGATTGTCCGCCTACATCTAAATTGTGTGGATATTTTACTTTTATATAAGCCGCAGTCTGTCTATCGGCTACAGAACTAATATAAGCGGAAGTCAAATTAATATTAACCTGTGTTGACAATTGAGCAACCGGTATATTTATTGGTTTTCTAATAAATTCGTAACCGGAAAAAGTCGTATCGGCATAATTAGTTCCGTTGATATCAATTAGCAGTTCGTGCCATACACCGGATGTAATGGCTGAGTTAGGAACACCAACGACACAAATTTCAAAATCTGCTGTTCCGCCATTATCATACAACCCTTCTAAAGAAACTGTCTTTGTGCGGGTTGCATTAGAAAACGGCTGATTATCAAACCACCCCTCACCGGAAGCATAATCGGGAATGTCTGCCCCCATATAATAACTGCCCGTATATTGATTAATTGTTTCCTTAAAGCAATGATTTGCAGGCATATACGACGAAAATGCCGTATCATGAATCACGGTATATCTTTTTTTGACAGAAGCATCTGTTTTCCATGTCAGAAAATAAGCAGAAGTATCATTAAACAAACTATAATAAGGATTGGTTTGCTCCGCCGGATTATTATATAAGGCAGAATCTAACCATCCGTCGTTAGGTTCTCCATAAAAAAGGATATAATCGCCTGCATCAAAAATAAAATCATCTTCGCCATTAATATAAATAGGCTGTTCCACCCCACGGTAAAATAATTGAATGTTTTTAGGATTAACCGTAGCGGTAGGAAATCCTGCCTGGTCCAAGTCTTGCTTTGTAATTTTGTAAACACCTTTTTGAGGAACAAGTATTTTGTAATATTCCTGAGTATAGTCAATCCATTCGTTGCCATAGGTCTGTGACTGCAAGACTTGAATTTGCCATAAACACAAGATTAAAAACAACAATATAAGCCGTAATGACTTCATACTGCAAAGTTAGAAAATATTATTAAATATGGTTGCTTATTTTGACAAAAAGGACTTAACCGCATTTAATAGGAATGTTTTTGTTTGTCAAATAATTATATATCCGGTATGATAACAATTAAAACAAAGTTTCTTATGTAAATACTTAAACTTTAGCTTCCCTTAATTTACCAAAATTTACAATTGAATTTCAAAAAAAAGCTCTTGTCTTTCTTGAAAATTACTTTTATTTGCTGAATTCAATTTTCTATTTTACAGGTTCTTTATTTAACAAATAGATGCCCGAAAATACAATAAACATCCACATAATTTGTATCCACGAAATTTTCTCACCATCAAAAACACCCCAAGCAATAGCAAATACAGGTATAATATAAGTAACAGATGAAGCAAATATAGCGGATGCATACTTTAATAAGATGTTGATACCCAGCACCGCAATGGCAGAACTAAAAACAGCAAGTATTGAAATATAACCAAGATCATAATACGCTTGCGGATTTGTAAATTTTGAAAAAATATCGGTGCGGAAAAGCGTTATGGCGGCTACAGGAAATATAATAAAAAATGACAAGACTGTAATGGTTAAACCGTCTAGTTTCGGAAAATATTCATGAATAACATTCGTGTTGATACCATAAAATAAACTGGCTAAAACAATTACCACCGTATAAATCATACTTCCTTCAGTAAATCCAATAATCCCCTTACTCAACATCAGGCCGGCAATACCAATAAAACCAATTAATAACCCCAGGTACTTAAAGAAACCAACTTTGTGGCGAAACATGAAGACACTAATGATAAACGCAAAAATCGGTGTTGTCGAATTTAAGATACCGGCCAGTGCGCTCTCTATGTGCACCTGAGCCCAAGAAAAAAGAAATGCAGGTATAAAATTACCTATAAACGCAACTTCTAAAAGTGGTAAGATATTTTTTTTATTCAGTAGTTTTAACTTTTTTAAGGCAAAAGGTAATAAAACTAAACTGGCAATGAACATTCTCAGCGAAGCAACTTGAAACAAATCAAAAGACCGCAATCCTTTTTTAATCAGAATAAATGATGCCCCCCAAATAAACCCTAACACAATGAGTAAAATCCACTGATTTATTCTTTTAGTTAAGTCAAAACGCATATAACACTTATTAGAAAATTTCAAAGATAATATTAATGGATAAGATTGGCATGAAAGAAGCCCAATAAAGTAAATAAATTTCTAAGTTCAAGTAATTAATGCAACTTTAAACCAAAGAATTAAAAGACATAAGAATACATATAATAAAATCGTAGAATTATGCTAAAATATCGATAATTAAAGTAACTGAGAAGTCATTTAATACCAGAAATTTAAGCCGAAAATGAAATAAAAGTTCCATTGAATATAAAGAACAATATACCTTAATGAAAACATTAAAATATTATGAATGTAAATTCAAAAAAAAAATTACTTACTCGTACTTTTTAAAATATTACCAATCAAGACATTTTAAACAATAGGACAAGAAAAAAATTAAACATTCTAATATCTAATGAAATTTTTCACCTAAATTTGTCTAATCAAAAAACCTTCTCGACAAAGCTAAATTCAACTAATTTAATTCTGTTGTTTAGAAAAAATCTTTATGAATATTGCCGTAAATACACGCTTATTGCTTAAAAACAAACTGGACGGAATCGGATGGTTTTCATACGAAACCCTAAAACGCATTACAAAAAATCATCCTGAACATCAATTTTATTTTATTTTCGACCGTCAATTTGATCAAGAATTTATTTTTTCAAATAATATTAAACCTTTTATTACCGGACCTCAGGCACGCCATCCTGTTCTATGGTATCTTTTTTTTGAATTTGGTATTCCAAAAACATTAAAAAAAATAAAAGCTGATATTTTCCTTTCACCCGACGGTTGGCTATCATTAAAAACAGATATCCCTTCTATTCCTGTTATTCATGACCTCAACTTTAATCATTTCCCCGAATTTCTTCCTTGGCATATCAGAAAATATTATCTCACTTATTTTCCGAAATTTGCAAAAAAGGCGGTAAGAATAGCAACCGTTTCAGAATTTTCAAAGAACGATATTGTTCAATCATACAACATTGATAAAAATAAAATTGATGTTGTTTACAATGGTGCAAATATTAATTACTTGCCTGTAACCGAAGAAAAAAAACAAAAGATTAGGGATAAATATACACAGGGAAAACCATATTTCTTATTTATCGGCACCATTCATCCGCGTAAAAATCTAAAAAACTTGCTTTTGGCTTTCGATAAACTAAAATCAACAACGGATAGTAACACCAAACTCCTTGTTGTTGGAGAAAAAAAATGGTGGACAAAAGATTTAGACGAAGCATACAAATCAATATCCTGTAAAGATGATGTTATTTTTTTGGGACGCGTCAATGAAACAGAACTAACAGATATCATTCCGTCAGCATTAGCCCTAACATATCCCTCATTTTTTGAAGGATTTGGCATTCCTATTCTCGAAGCATTTTATTGTAAAGTACCTGTTTTAACTTCTCAATCTTCATCTATGCCGGAAGTGGGTGGTGATGCTGCCATATATGTAAATCCTGCCTCAATTGATTCTATCTGTAATGGACTTATTAAAATTTCCATGGATAAAAATATTCGTAATAATTTGATTACCAAAGGCGAGGAGCAAAAAAATAAATTTTCATGGGATAAATCAGCTAATAATTTATGGCAATGTATCGAAAAGGCTTTTTAAAAATATTGGAACAGAAAAATTACCTAAAAATAGTCTTTGTTATTTTTCTATTGCTATCTGCTTGTAAGCCGGAAAATAAGTGGGATTGCTTAAAAGGAACAGGCAAGCCAATGACCAAGGAAGTGTATCTGACAGCTTATGATTCATTGTACATTGATGGCGAAATGACCGTTAATTTAATTCAAGACACCACCAATTTTGTAATCCTATCGGGCAGAAGAAATTTGTTGGCAAAGATAGAGGCAACATTAGAGAATAACGCTCTGACACTAAAAGATAAGAATTATTGTAAATGGACACGCAGTTACAAAAAATCAAAGATTCAAGCAGATATTCATTTCTCCCGGTTGAAGAAAATTATTTTCCATGAGGGTGCCGATTTGTTTACACCCGATACGCTTCATTTAGACACATTAATTATTGATGTATGGTCAAAGATAGGTTCTGCGGATATTGATATTGATGTAAACTATATAGCGCTAAAATTAAATGCCGCTACAGGCCGTTATAAATTGTCCGGCAAAGCGGATTATTGTCACCTTTATTCAGTAGGAAACGGTTACATTTATACCGATAATCTAAAAACAACAGATGGCTATATTTATTCCAACACGACGGGTAAAACAACATTTTGGATTTCCAACACTTTGGATTTAAAAATACTTAGCAGTGGCAATATTTATTATCGTGGCGATAAACCATTCGTTACTTTAAATAAAAAACCCTATGCTACAGGTCAATTATTACCTTTAGAAGAATAAAAGGAGTAGCCCAACATCTAATTCATAAGTCTGAATACAAGTTCTTTTAATAATTCGCCTTGGTCTGATTCAATACTATTAACACCTTTAGATTTCATATCATATTCACGCAATAACGAAATATTATCAACTAGTTTTGAGACGGAGTAAAGCCTGGCAGCATTATAATAATCTTTAAGAAAATAGGCATTTACACCTAACTTAGCAGCTAATGTGTTTCTATCTGCTTTATCTTTTATAGAATGATATATCAAAATTTTTGAGAAATATTGTGCCAATAAACTAACAGTCATCACAAAAGGATGTTCTTTTGGGTTTTGACCAAAATGGTTGGCAATAAAAAATGATTTATATTTATTTCCCTGACCAACAGCATTAAGCAATTCAAAAATATTAAAATCCTTACTAATACCAATGTTTTCCTCGATATGATCTTCGGTAATTGTTTTAGCATCTGTAATAAGAATAATCAATTTATCCAGTTCGTTAGCAATTTTACTTAAATCAGTACCCAAGAATTCTTCTAACATAGTTGCAGCCTTAGGTGTAATAGAGAATCCTTTTTCAGAAAGATAGGTATTTATCCAGGCATTGACTTTGTCACCTTTAATTTGTGGAGATTCAAAAACCAGAGCATATTTTTTGGCATTAATAAAAAACTTTTTCCGTTTATCAACTTTACCTTTGTAATTGATAACAAGGACTGTGGTTTTTAAAGGATTACTAAAATAAATACCGAGTTTCTCAATTTGTTTTAGGTTTTGTGCTTCTTTAACAATAACAACCTGATAATTAGACATCATAGGGAAACGACGACAGACATTAATTATTTCCTCAGGGGTGCTGTCTTTACCATAAAAAACCGTAAAATTGAAATCTTTTTCAGATGCTGTTAATACATTTTCCTCAATGTAATTAGTAATTTTATCAATATAAAATGATTCTTCTCCCCACAAGAAATAGACCGGTGAATAAATCTTTTTTTCTATTTTACTGATAATGTCCCGGTAGGTTGTCATTTAAGTTATTTACTGTTAAATTAAAGGCAAATTTAACAAAGAAATAGTCCTAAAAAAGCAATAGAAAAAAAAGTTTTCAAAAGGGTTATTCACACTTTTTTTGTCCGAATCTCTCATAATTCTGTCAAGGTTTGAAAGCATGACAGAGCATTTAAGCTAAATGTTCTGCTTTTTTATTTCATGGTGGTAAGCTTAAAAGATATTTTTAATAAACATTTTGTCCCTAACGGGTCTAATAAATGGACTATAAATTTGGTTTAATTATAGGTATAGAAAATGAGAGTTACCCATTCTCATCCTCGTTTGTATCGAATACAAAACAGTATCAAAAGGAAACCATTAATTCATTAAATTTTTCATGATGCTAAAATAATGTTAA
>Ga0114934_10000640_pt1 | contig 22272 bp, 20 predicted proteins | sample 4SBtaG_2_FD_99695 | JGI IMG/M metagenome (GOLD analysis project Ga0114934, IMG submission 99695) | Deep subsurface microbial communities from Kolumbo volcano to uncover new lineages of life (NeLLi) - 4SBTROV10_white metaG | ecosystem: Environmental > Aquatic > Marine > Volcanic ...
CTCGTTATGTAACACCGGAGGAGTTCGACCACTGGAGAAAAACAGCCCTTGCTCTGGGGTTTGCCGAGGTCTTCAGCGGACCCTTTGTAAGAAGTTCCTATCATGCCAAAGAAATGTACCAGGCCGTCTTGGGCGAGAGGCATAACTTGAAACCAACAAAACACCCAAATTTGGAGGTGCCTGATGCGTAAGCGATTTATCATGACCGCTTTTGGGAAAGACCGTTTGGGTTTCATTGCGGATGTTGCCCGGGTCATTTTTGAAAATGGGTGCAGCCTTGAAGACTCCACCATGACCAATCTCGCGGATGAATTCGCCATGATTTTCCTTGTTGAAGGTGATGACGACGGCTCAGCGGGGGAGCCCCTGAAAGACCGCCTCGTGAAAGAATGCCGCCGCCTTGAAATGGAAAAGGGCATTTCTGCCTTTGTGAGGCCCGTTACCCGAAAAGTCAGTACACCCCGAATGGATATCATAAGGCAGGCACTGCATGTAGAGGGGTTGGACCAGGCGGGAATCGTTTACAAGATGTGCCGATACCTTGCGGACCATCAGATCAATATCACCCACTTCGAATCCAGAAGTGTTCCTTCCCCACAAACCGGCGCTCCCATGTACACTATCCGCCTTGAAATTGAGGTTCCAGCCGATATAAAGAAGGAAGAATTGGAAGAAGGCCTTGCCCGGATCAGTAATGAGTTGAATGTGGATATCTCGATTTCAAAGGTATAAATCGCCTATCTCGTGGTTTTGCAGGTTTCGCCATTCCTTGAACCTGATGGACACGCATGACGTAAAAGATATGGGGCAGGGCGAACAGGTAAAAACCATTGTGTCTTTGCGCCTCCGCATGAAAAAATGTTTTTGCCTTTGGTTTTAAGAGAGCATCTTCATTGACTTTTTACTTTTTCCCTTTTATGATGCACCCGCAAAAAATCAGAGTTAGAAGGCAATGGAAAAAGCTTCAAATTCAAGTCGTGCAAATCCTTTAGGATTAGGCTTACTTACAGTACTCTGCAATGATTTACCCTGTTAAATCGGCTTCGCAGTCTTGCTTGCGAGAATTAACAGTGCAGGGGATTAAGCACAACACTGGAGTTTTCGCTTTTTGAGAAGCCGTTCTTTATAAGATCTTCAACATTTGTATAACCCAGACATGACTGGAGGAAACTGATGATGGAAAAGAAATTGAGAGAAGCATTTGTAAAGCGGGTGGAAGAGGAACCTTTCGCGAGAGCGTTTGATATTCGTCTTACCAATATCGGCGAGGGCTTTTCAAAGGTTCAGATGAAGGTGACAAAGGAGATGAACAACCTCCTTGGCATGACCCACGGCGGGGCGATCTTTAGCCTGATCGACGAGGCCTTTGAAACGGCCTCCAACTCCCACGGAACCCTGGCTGTCGCCCTGAACATGAACGTCACCTACCTCAACGCCCCAGCTCCTGACGCAGTGCTTACCGCCGAAGCAAAGGAGATTAATCTTACCAGGAAAACGGCAACCTACGATATCCGCGTGACGGATGAAGACGCCACTCCTATCGCCGTTTGCCAAGCCCTTGTCTATCGGAAGGGACGGACTCTCCCGTTTCTCGACCGGGAAACTAACGGGTAGTCATTCAGTGCATGTCAGGATTTCACGGTAGCTCCAGGTTTCTTCACCATGCGTGATATGAGCATATATCTTCAACCAACCTATTTCATGAACTGGGACCACCCGGATGTCCTCACACTCGCGAAGACACTCACAAAGGGAATAACAAGCGAGGCTGAAAAGGCAAAGAAGCTTTTTTACCTTGTCCGGGATGAAATTCTCTACAATCCTTATTCTCCGTTCGAGGAGAGGGAGGACTACCAGGCACACATTATCCTGAAACGGGGAGAGGGATATTGTATTCAAAAGGCCATTGTCCTTGCCGCCCTGGCAAGGGCCAACGGGATTCCCGCCAGATTACGGCTTGCCGATATACGAAACCATCTGATCCCTCCCAAACTCTGGGAGATGATGAAGACAAAAATCTTTTACTTCCACGGGTATGACGAATTGTTTATCCGGAACCAATGGGTCAAGGTCACCCCCACCTTCGATATGCGGATGTGCCAACGCCTTGAACTCGTTCCGGTTGAATTCGATGGGATTCACCCTGCCCTGTTCAACCCACGCACACGGGACGGCCGGCTTCATGTAGAATATGTCCATCAGTGGGGTCATTACGCCGACCTCCCCTTCGAGGACATCATAAAGGGATTTCATCATTTCTACAGTGACGAAATGATTAAGCGCTGGAAAGAGGCAAGTAAGCAAAACAGACAGAAGTTTTTAAATGGTGAGAAGTCATGAATGAAAAGAAAAGATTTACCTTAACAATTCCCATCCGCTTCAGGGACCTGGATGCCATGGGCCACGTCAACAACGCTACGTTTCTGACCTATTTTGAAGAGGGCAGAAAGGAATTCTTTATCCATGTCCTGAAAAGTTCATCCCCCAAAGATTTCCCCTTCATCCTTGCCCAGGTAACGTGCCAATATCTTCGCCCCATCGAGCTGGATGACAAAATCGTTCAGGAAACCGTATGGATTTCCAGAATCGGCAAAAAAAGCTTCAATTTTGCCTACGAGATTCATCGTCAAGGTAATCCCTCATGGATATTCAGTACGGGCGAATCGGTACAGGTTTTTTACAATTACGAGAAGGGCATAAGCATGGAGATTCCCGAGACATTCAGAGAGAAGGTGGCATCCTATGCCATCGAGGCAGCATAATTTTCTATACGCTTTCAAGGAATGGCTTCGTCCAATCTTGATTTTTACGTGACTATCAAGGCTTTGGGGGAAATTCAAATCAAAGGCAGGGCGGCAGTTGACTTTTTTATAAGGTTTTAGTATTATTTATCATCCATATAAATTGTTCAAGCGTTTTTGTTTAAAGTCAGGCAGGAGGAAAGGGATTTTCTGAAAGGTTAATTCTTATCGCACCCATATTTCTTTGAAAATCATATCTTCGTCTTAGCAGACCTAAGGACAGAGAAAAACTTAAAGTAATAGATTATCAGTGATGGAGTCCAATTCTTGAAACAATTAAACCGAAAGAGAAATTACAGGACCTCATATTCCTCTTCTTCGAACAGAAACCGTCCAAACGGTCACACAAATACCTTCCGAAACGAACAGCAAAGGATCGAAAAGAAGAACCGCCTTGGATACACGACGGGCACATGCGCTGCAGGTGCGGCTAAGGCTGCCGCCATTTTCCTCCTGACCGGGGATTCCCCCGAAACCATCTCCCTCCTGCTACCAAGCGGCAAAAGGTTCTGGTTCCCCATTAAGGGATGTGAAAAGGGTGATGGTAAGGTTATCGTCCGTGTCTCCACCGTTGCAGCAGATGCCCACGCCCCGGAGGTATGGGTTCATCTCAGCTACGAAGAGGATGCAAGCTACCAGAGCGGAACCCTCTCGTTTGCTATTCGGGGGGGGAATGGGGTCGGCAAAATCACGAAGCCGGGCCTTCCGATCGCGGTGGGTGAGGATGCCATATTCCCCGAATCCCAGGCCCTGATCCGAGAAAATCTCAAGGAGCTTTCCAAGCTCATGCACTTTGGCAGCATCTGCCAGCTCTCTGTAATAATAGAGGTTCCGAATGGAGAAAAACTTGCCAGGCAATCCCTCGCATGGCGAATCGGCATCGAAGGCGGCGTTGCAATCAGGGAAACTCCGGCCCTGAGCCGTATGACAACCCCGGGGGCATGGCATATTTTTATCACCCAGGCCCTCATGATTGCCAAAGAAGCGGGAGTTTCAGAAATCATTCTCACCCCTGGTGCAAGGAGCGAACGTCTCGCCAGAGAAATCTTTCCCGAGGCCTCTCCCGAATCCTTTATCCTGACGGCAGACCATGTTGAATACGCCATTAACCAGGTCAAGACCCTCGGATTCGACAAGGTCTTTTACGTGAGCCACTTTTCCAAAATTCTCAAGTCCATGACGGGAAAAACAAAGATGAGCCCGAAGTCCTTCATCACCTCCCTAATTCCCGTTTATCATATTGCCCTTGCGGAAAAAGCACCGGAAGAACTCCTGACTGCCCTAAACCAGTGCAAGGCCCCGAGGGAAGGGCTCGACCTCCTTATTCGTGAGAATGCCCACAACATCTTTTTCCGTATCTGCCAGCGTGCCCATCGAAACCTTTCCCGCATTGTCGGAAATGAATTCCCGCTGGAAGTCATACTCCTCTCCTACGACGGGGAAATCCTCTCGAAATTCAAAAACGAAAAAAAGCATGGTACCTTCAACTTCCTAAATCAACCCCTTTCTCCATCCATGGAACCTCAGCTTCCCGAAGACAAATAATCCGACACATGCATTCACAATCTTCCTTGAAAGGCTCTTTAATGATACAAGGTACGGGTTCCCACGTGGGGAAGAGCATCCTGGTTGCCGCCTTTTGTCGTATTTTTGCAGAACAGAATATTCGTGTGGCCCCTTTCAAGGCACAGAATATGGCCCTGAATTCTTTCATAACACAAGAGGGGGGAGAGATCGGGCGAGCGCAGGCCTTCCAGGCCTTTGCCGCCGGAATCATCCCCAGTGTCGACATGAACCCCATCTTGCTCAAGCCCTCTTCCGATAAAGGATCGCAGATCATCATACATGGAAAGGTCTATGGCAACATGGATGCCAAAACCTATCACGCCCAGAAGAAAAACCTGAGGGTAAAGGTCAAGGAAAGCCTTTTGAGGCTGAGGAAACACTATGACGTGATCATCTTGGAAGGTGCAGGGAGCCCGGCAGAAATCAACCTTAAAGACCAAGACATCGTCAACATGGGCGCAGCAAAAATGGCGAACGCCCCGGTCCTTCTCGTGGGAGACATCGATAGGGGAGGTGTGTTTGCATCACTTTATGGGACGACAGCCCTCCTAAACGAGAACGAACGCGCCTACTTCAAGGGAATGATTATCAACAAGTTCAGGGGGGATATATCGCTTCTTGAACCCGGCCTGACCTATATCGAGGGCAAAACCTCCCTCCCCGTTTTAGGGGTCATCCCCTATTTTCGAGACTTATACCTGCCGGAAGAGGACAGTGTAGGCTTGAAGGACACGGTGGGCTCTCACGATGGCGCCATAAAGCTCGGAGTAATCCACCTTCCCCATATTTCCAACTTTACCGATTTTGATGCCCTTTCCATGGAACCGGACATCTCCGTAAAATATATCGATTCGTATGACACCTTAGAGGGTTTCGATGCCATCTTCGTCCCCGGCAGCAAAAATACCCTGAACGATCTGGACTATCTTCGTAAAAATGGGCTGGCTTCTCGAATTACCGATTTTGCTTCAAAGGGGGGAACGGTGGTCGGACTCTGTGGGGGATACCAGATCTTGGGAAAGTCTATACGCGACCCTGAGCATGTAGAATCAAGGTTGGAAGCCATCGAAGGCCTTGGTCTTCTAAATGTGGAAACCACGTTGTCCACCGAAAAGACCACAACACTGGATTCCGCGCGGCTCATCGATGGAGAACCGAAAGATCCCCTGAAAGGGTACGAAATCCATATGGGTGTCACCCGGCACGGGGAACATGTCCGCCCCATCTTTGAAATCTTGAAAAGGAACGGCCGCTCCTGTGCAGTCCAAGACGGCGCAATCAATGAAAAAGGTACCGTTTGGGGTACCTATCTTCACGGGATCTTCGACAATGACGGTTTTCGCCATGCCTTCCTGAATTCATTGAGGAAAAAAAAAGGGCTTCCATCGATATCGCATTCCGGAGTCTTTTACAGGCAACGGCTTGAAGAAAGTGTGGAAAAATTGTCAAAAACCGTATCTTATGCCCTCGACATGGAGAAAATCACCGATATTATCCGACAGGGTGTTACCTCATGAAGCCCCGGCAGACAGGGAAGGGCGCTTCGGTGCACCCACCACGCCATGGCGGCACGGACGCAGTTGCCAAAATCTTTGGCGTTCGGGCCTCAGGAAAAGACTTCCTCGATTTCAGCATTAGCATCAATCCCCTGGGACCTCCACCAGGGCTCATGGAGGCCTTGACCCAGGCGCTTGAAGCTATCCCTAGATACCCGGAGATTGACTCAAAAACACTTTCGGAAAGGCTGGCAAGCCAACATGGAATCACACCAGAGCATATTATCGTAGGGAATGGAAGCAGCGATTTGCTGTTTTCGCTGATCCCCTTACTCCCCGTAAAATGTGCCGTCATTCCATATCCTACCTTCATCGAATATGAACGCGCCTGCCAGATTTACGGATGGCATATCCTTCACATTCCGCCACGAGAAACCACAAATTTTACCTTTGATGGCCAAGAAATTCTTTCCCACATTACCCCCAAAGCCGCCCTTTTTCTCTGCCAGCCTAATAACCCCACGGGTCAATGCATGGAGTCCGAAATGCTCGAAAAAATCCTGGACAGGGCGGAGAAGAACAGGACGTTTATCATCCTGGATGAGGCCTTTCTCCCCTTCACGGATATGGATTCTGCCATCCCCAGGGTTTTGCGACACAAAACCCTCATCGTCCTCCGTTCCATGACCAAATCATACGGGATTCCTGGGCTGAGGTTGGGTTATGCCGTTGCCTCGCCAAGGATCATCTCCCGATGGAAGGCCTACCTCCCCCCCTGGAATGTCAATGTCCTGGCGCAGACAGCAGGCATCTACTGCCTGGAAAATGGGGGAGATCATCTTGACCGGAGTAAGGCGTTCATTCGGGAGGAGATGGGGTGGATGGCAGCGGAAATTCGCAAAAATGCGCCCTTTGTCCCCCTTCCATCAGAAACAAATTTCTCCCTGGCCTTTATCAATTCTGATGTTCTTTCCGCCGATGACATCTTCTTTTCTCTTGGTAAAAGGGGAATTCTTGTACGTCACTGCGGGTCTTTCCGGGGGATGGGAAACCGACACATCCGAATCGGAATCAAAAAACGTGCAGACAACCAGAGATTGATCGCGGCACTTCGTGACCTTGCCGGGGATATTTCATCCTTACATCCTGAGTCTCAACTCTCAGCCGGCAACGTTTCCTGAAGTATGGAAGAGGTTTCTTCCGCACTTACTTCCTTTCTTGGTATGGCCGGTGGGTATGCCACTTCAAAGGTCCTTACAACGGCCGCAAGGATCGGCCTTCTCTCCCCCCCGTATGACCCCGTTTCCCCTGAAATCTTTTCCGATAACAAAAAACTTCCTGTAAAAGGAGTTTTTCTCCTGCTCAATGCCCTCGTGGCCCTCGGTATTTACGAAAAGAGAGGAGATCTCTTTGCCCTCAGGGATGAGATCCTGAGGATCCTTGAAGGGTTTCCCGGGTTGATATGGGATCTTATTCATCAGGATCACCTGTATGATGTGTGGGGCAGGCTTGAAATGGGCATCCGGGCAGGGAAATGTCCAGAGCTCCCTGAAGAAGAGCTCAAACGCTACCCCGCTTCTCTTGAAACCTTCCTCCGGGCGATGCACGCCCATGCCAGTTTCCACGTACCAGATATCCTGACCCGACTAAACTGGGGAGGCATAGGCAGCATACTTGATATCGGCGGTGGTGGTGCCGGGTTTGCCCTTGCCCTTACCAGGAGATTTAAAGACCTGAAAGTGACCCTGGTAGACCTCCACGATGCTATCGAGATAACCCGAAAAATGACTTTCCATGAGCCGGAGGCACCTCGGATTTCCTTTGTTGCCTGCAATGCCTTCACAGACCCCCTGCCGGATGGCCCCTTCGACCGTATCCTCATATCCCACCTGCTCCATATCTACACGGCACAGGAAAATCAGACGCTTATCGCCAAAGCGGCTCAATGTTTGAAGCCTAATAGGGACATGTTGCTCCTTGACTATTTTCTCAACGATGAACAAACAGCTCCAAAAGAGGCAGTTATTTTTAGACTTCTCATGATGACAGGAACCCCGAGCGGCGACTGCTATACCCGCTCAGAGGTGCACACTTGGATCCATCAAGCCAATCTCGTCCTTAAGAAAGAGATTCCCTTAAGCGGCGGCAACACCCTTATCACCGCAAGAAAGCCGTAAATTCATACCATGAAAAGCCTGGGTGCTATTCTCTTCTACGTTTTTTTTAGCCTACTCGCATTCATACTGTCCCATATATTCAAGGTCTCTCTCTTGAATGTATCCCCCCTGTGGAGATCGGCCTCTACCATTTGGGTTGTGATATCAGGTTTTGCCCTGGGAGCCATTGTCATTGTTATCAACCATTTCCTTGATAAATTCCCACTATTTTCAAGACTCAACGCTGCCATTGCCCAATACCTTACTGACCTTGGCTTCACAGATATTATAGTCCTATCCGTAGCCTCCTCTATCGGGGAGGAACTGCTGTTCAGAGGGGCACTGCTTCAGGTCATCGGCATTCATGCCAGTTCCTTTCTGTTTGGGTTTTTGCACTACGGTGGGAAACGCCCCTTCCTTCTTTGGGGCGTCATGGGATGGGTTATGGGGTATCTCTTAAGCGGTCTCTTTTTAGCAACCGGTTCCCTACTATCTCCCATCCTTGCCCACTTCACCATCAACTACTTTAACCTGATCCACCTCACCCGGGACTGCACGTCTCAACCGCCAGGGGAGGTCCCCTGATTCACAAAAAATCATGTGTATGACCTTGACAAACCCGGATTTTCCACATAGTATGCAATAAAAGCTGCAATAAATGTAGATTGTGAAGGAATTGCTACATTTCAGAAGGAGAAAATTATGGATTCGACTATGGAAAAAATTTTCAATCCATCCTCTATCGCCATTGTCGGGGCATCAGAAACACCCGGAAAAGCAGCGGAGAGACGAACACGAAGCCTCTTCGAGGGTGGATACCAGGGAAAAATCTTTCTTATAAACCCTAAACGTGAGAAACTCTTCAACCAAAGGGCCTATCCCTCGCTGGAAGCGGTTCCGGAACCGGTCGACCTGGTGATGATCGTCATTCCTGCCCCTCTGATCCCCGACGTCATCACACAAAGTGTCAGGAAAAAGGCCAAAGGAGCCATCATCATTACCGCCGGGTTAGGAGAAACGGGTGAAGAGGGGAAGAAGATCGAGTCGCAGATCCTCGAGAATGCCCAAAAAGGGGACCTTCAGGTTATCGGCCCCAATTGCAGCGGGATGTTCAGCCGGTCCGCAAAGATGAATCTGTTAGGCGTTCCTCCTATCGATCCGGGACCCGTTTCTATTATAGCCCAGAGCGGGAATATCATCGATTCCCTGACCCATTACGCAAAGGTCCGGGGAATCGGCTTCAGTAAGATTATTAGCGCCGGAAATGCAATCGGGGTGAAATTCCATGAATACGTCGAGTATCTCGGGGAGGACCCAGACACCAAGGTCATTTGCATGTATATGGAAGGGATCAAGGATGGAGATCGACTTGTTGAGGTGGCCCGGCGCGTCACCCGTAAAAAGCCAGTCATTGCCCTGAAGGTAGGACGGTTCAAGTCTGGAGCACGGGCCGCAGCCTCCCACACTGGTTCCCTTGCCGGAGACGACCAGATTGTCCAGGCAGCCTTCGAGCAAGCAGGGGTCCTGCGTGTTACCAACGTGGATGAAATGTTCGACCTTGCCGAATGCTTCTCCAAGCTCCCGCTGCCAAAGGGGAACCGGGTTGCCATCATGTCGGAAGGGGGTGGAGATAATTCCATTGCGGCCGACAACGCCGAAGCGCAAGGGCTTGAGGTGCCTGTCCTTTCAAAGGAGGCCCAGGAAGAAATCCGCCATTTCCTGCTGAAGGGGATGCCCGCCCACAACCCGATAGATTACGGGGGTACGGCCGAGGAAAATCCACACATGATCACGGAATGCTGTAAGGTCTGCATGGAAACCGGCGAGGTAGATGCCATTTACATCACGGGATTTTACGGAGGCTTCAAGGAAATCATTGCCCCCCACGTGGAGGCACTTGAAATCCAGACTGCCAAAGATCTCACCGGATTTGTTAAGACCTACCAGAAACCTATCATTGTGCATACCAGTTTTGCCCATGAGCCCTTCGAATCCCTCAGGATCTTGCGCGAAAACGGCATCCCGGTCTTTGCATCATCGGAAAGGACTGCCTTCTGTCTGGCCTCCATGGCCAGGGTGGCAGAGAGGATAAAAACGGGGCCAGAAGCGGAAGCCGCACCTGGTGATCTTTCGGCCAAACGAAACGAAAGTGTCTCCGAAATGCTTAAGACCATCAAAGAAAAAAATGTTGATACCCTCCTGGAAACAGAAGCCCGGGAGGTCCTACGGGCCTACGGAATAGATATCCCGGATACCTCCCTTGCAAAAAGTGCTGAAGATGCGGTCCAGGCCTCCGAAAAGATTGGTTTCCCCATAGCCCTGAAAATCGTTTCTCGAAGGATTGTCCATAAATCCGATGCCGGCTGCGTCAAGATCAGCCTGAACACCCCCGAAGCGGTGAAAGTAGCCTATGAAGAAATCATCCAGAACGCCCTGAGAGTCGTCGCCTCTCGTGATGAAATTGAAGGGGTCCTCGTCGCACCTATGGCCAAGGAGGGACAGGAGTGCATTATCGGGATGATCCGGGACCGCCAGTTTGGCCCGGTTGTCATGTTTGGCCTGGGGGGAATCTTTGTAGAGGTCCTGAAAGACGTGGCCTTCCGGGTCGCCCCTCTAAGTCCGTCGGATGCGGAAGCCATGATCCGCCAGATAAAGGGCTACCCCATCCTGAAGGGTATCAGGGGACAGGCCCCGAAGGATATCGAGGCTGTCAAACAAATCCTCATGGGTATTTCCACCCTTGCTGTGCAATACCCCGAGATCAGGGAAATGGATCTGAACCCCATCTTTGTTCATGAACATGGTGCATCGATTGTCGATGCCCGGATCATTCTGTAGTAAGGTAGAAGTTAGAAGTCTGAAGATTGAAAGTTGAAGTATCGTGAGTAAACCATGCCTTGAGCTTTCAGCTTGGGGCCTGGCTAAAAAAGGAGGAAGCAATGAACTACGAATGTATCATTTATGAAAAGAGGGAAGGTGTTGCTATCATCAAACTCAATCGGCCCCAGGTGTTGAACGCAATGAACAAGCAACTCTGGCTGGATCTCCAGGATGCGCTTGAAGACAGCCTTGGCGATGAAACCATCAAGGCGGTCATCTTTACCGGGGAGGGACGCGCGTTTTCAACAGGTGCGGACCTGAAGGACTCGAAGGGACGCACGCTGGCCGCTTACCGGGACTACCTTGTGCATCTGCAGGAGATTTCACGGGAGATCATCCGGTTTCCCAAACCGATCATTGCAGCCGTCAACGGGTATGCCCTGGGTTCGGGCTATGAACTTTCCCTTGCCTGTGATATCCGGATTGCTGCCGAAAGCGCCAAGTTCGGGTCTCCCGAGGCACGCGTGTCCTCATCCGTAACGGGCGGTGCCATGCGGTTGCTCCAGGATCTCGTTGGTCCCGGGAAGGCCAAGGAACTCCTGTTCACCTGCGATTATATTGATGGGAAAGAAGCGGCGCGCATTGGTCTCGTGAACAAGGCCGTTCCGGACGACAAACTCATGGACGAGGCCATGGATATGGCGAGAAAAATTACTGAAAACTCCGCCTTTTCCATAAACCTCATCAAGAAAGGCCTCAACATGGCACACGAGGTGAGCCTGGAGGCCCTGATGGATTACGAGGTCGAGGCCTGCCTCGCCACCGTATCCGCCCCCGAACGGCAGGACAAATTAGAGGAATTCGCAAAGAGAAAGAAGTAAACGGTCATACCGCTAAAAAAAGGGGGAGCCTGTGGCATCCCCTTTTTTTATAGAAGCCGATTGACAACTATCAGGGCTTCTTTACCGATCGTACAGGCAGGGCCCTGAAGTGTCGTTTGTGGACCATCCGGTCGGTATAACGGTAACCACGGGTGAAGTTATAGGCATAGGCAGTGATCGTCAGGGCGTCCCGTGCCCAAACCCAACCGCAACTCAGTTGAATGGCGGGGTCCAGCTTTACCCAATTTCCACAGGTTGTTTTGTAACCTTTTTCGCTGGGATCGTACAGTGTCTCAAGCTCTTTGATTGTGGGCATACGCCAGTCCTCGTACTTGCTCAATATAACATGTTCACAGTATTTCTTTGCGTCATGCCAGTCGATATCCCCCTGGTTATCATACTTTGCCCACATGAGATTTGTCTTCGTGTCTGTTACCGTCCCGTCCTTGTTGTCGACAAACCTCCCCTGGGCAAAGAGGCTACTTGATCCGCCAACGGTGAGCAGTGCAGCCATTATCAAAAGGGCCAAACAGATGCGCTTTTTCATACCCTTTCCTCCCGATGGAATTTTTAAAGGGTATCGTCTTCCTTGAAAGAAAGCTCGAAAGATCCCCTGGGAATAGGGACAACCAGAACCGGCTTGCGAATATGTCTCAAAACCCGTTGCGTCACACCGCCAAGAAAGGTGTACTTGAGTACCTCCTTACTGTTTGCCCCCATGATCACCATATCCACATCCTCCTTCTCAGCCACCTTCAGAATTTCCACAGACGGGTCTCCCTCCTTTACTTCAATGCTAATCATCTCCATCATCTTCTTTCTCTCGTCCTCCTGAAGCTCTTTCTCACCATAATTCTTCAGGCGTATTTTCAGTCTCTGCAGGACGTTATTGAGGGCCTCTTCTCTCGCCTCTTTATACCTGTTTTCCCCCATCTGAACCACGATGGGTACCTGATCCACCGGGCTGAAGCTCCTGATTACGGTTAGAATAATAATTTCCGCATCAAAAGACTTCATGAATCGGACGGCATACCGGAAGGCATAAGCGGCATTTCTGCTCAAATCGGTGACATACAGGATTCTTTTGATCTCCGGTATCATTTGTTTCCCCCTTTTAAGTGCGTGTGGCCTCAAAGGCATGTGCCCTCGGCTTTTGCATCAAGTAAATCAACCCGTAAAGAACCAACCCTGCCAGTCCCACGAAGAAGGGTCCCCATCCCTTTCCCAGATCCAGAAGGCTGGCCACGTACTTCGGGCGGAGCAAGACAAAGGTAATTACAGCAAGGATGAACATCTCGTAAAACCGATTCTTTGTAAGAAAGTAGTTCAGCGTCAGATTGGTAAAGGCAAACATGGCTACGGTACTTGTGAAAAAGATCCAGACCACATGCCAGACGGAGTGGATGTTTATGAGCAGGAGATCCGTGTTGTACATGAACATGAAAGGGAGAATCGCCGTTCGTATATCATAGGAAAACCCCTTTACCCCGGTCTTGATGGGGTCCGCCCTTGCTATCGCAGCAGCAGCATAGGCAGCCAGTCCGACGGGTGGGGTGTCATCCGCGATGATTCCGAAGAAGAATACGAACAGGTGCGCCGCTATCAGCGGGAAAACCACCCCGGCCTTGGCCCCGAGCGCGACAATAACATTGGCCGTCAGGGAGGCCAGTACGATATAGGTTGCCGTTGTAGGAAGTCCCATACCCAGAATCAAACTGGCAATAGCCGTAATTACCAGGATGGCGAGGAAGTTCCCCCCGGAGATAACGTCAATTACCTCTGTGATAATACCGCCCAATCCCATGGTCACGACACCTACTATAATCCCAGCGGCGGCTACAGCCACGCCAATCCCCATCATGCTTTTACCTCCTGCTACCAGGGCGTTCCAGACGATCTCGAGGGCATTCCTGAGGGCATGGCCATAGGAAATTTTGTTCACCCTGGCCTGGATCAGGTTTTGAACAACAATAAGGATCACGAGGACAATAATGGCGTAAAAGGCGGCTAACTGCGGGGAGTGTCTCAGGACAACCAATTCATAAACCAGGAACACCAACGGGATAATATAGTGCAGCCCCTTGAAAAAGGTAGACCAGAATGGAGGAATATCCTCCTTTTTCATCCCCTTAAGTCCCAGTTTCGTGGCCTCCACATGGGTAATATACATCAGGGCAATATAGGAGATAATGGCCGGGATAAAGGCAGCTTTGACAACATCGATGTATGGCATGTTGCAGTACTCAGCGATGATAAATGCCGCGGCCCCCATAATCGGGGGCATCAACTGGCCATTCGTGCTGCAGGCGACTTCAACCGATCCCGCCATATAGTCGGGATATCCCGTTCGTTTCATCAGAGGGATGGTAAAGGTCCCGGTTGTTACAACGTTGGCGATACTCGATCCTGAAACCAGGCCGGTCAGCCCGCTTGCGAGGACGGCCGCCTTGGCGGGCCCCCCTCTGAACCGCCCGAGGACGCTAAAGGCAAGATGTACAAAATATTCGCCCGCTCCCGCCTTCTCCAGCATCGCACCAAACAAAACAAAGAGGAAAACAATGGTCGCCGATACATCCAGCGGGATCCCATAGATGCCCTCGGTAGACATGGTAATCTGGCCAATAAACCTGTTGATGGAAACCCCCTTGAAGGCGATGAGATCTGGCATGTAAGGGCCATAGAAGCTGTACAGAATAAATGCAATGGCCACGATGGGCAAGGCTAAGCCAAGGGAGCGACGTGCCGCCTCCAGGAGCAGAACCAACAGCATCGTCCCCATGACAACGTCCGTCATATTCGGGGACCCCATGCGACCGCTGATTCCCGTGTAGTCGTAGGCGATATACAAGGCCGAAGCGGCTGCCAGGATAGCCACTACATAATCGAACAGGGTAAAACGATCCCTTACGGAAAGATACGAAAATATCTTGCCCCGACGCTGCTTCTTGAACATGGGGTAACTCAAAAAGACCAGAACGATGGCAAAGGCAAGGTGAATGGCCCGAATATAGACAGCATTCAAAATAAGAACCGAAGGCAGGGCCAGCTGGAACAGGGACCATGCCGCGGCAATGACGGGAACCAGCCACCGGGTTGGGCCCGAAACGGATTTGAGGCCCTCCTCCGATGCCTTGACAAGCTCCTCGGCTGCGGCTACCCCTTCGGCGGCTTCTGTCTTGACCTCTTTTTCATCCACGGCTTCTCCTCCAGAAAAGGGAGTTGAAAAAAAGAAGGGTAGTGAGGGTTTGCCCTCACTACCCCTTAAAAATCCATGGCTACTTGATCAGTGATTTTTTGATGTACTTAATCAGCCCGCTTTCCTTGTAGTATTTCAAGGCGCCAGGATGGATCGGCGCTGTCAGGCCTGTAAGCATGTTCTGCTTTGTCAGAACACTCAAAGCGGGATGAAGTTTTTTGAAGGCCTCGAGATTTTCAAAAATCTCTTTCGTTATGTCGTACACAATCCATGCAGGAACCTTCGAGGATGTGCAAAAGGTCGCCTTGACGGCGATGGTCGGGACATCGCTCTTGTTGCTGGCGCCGGGATAGAACTTGATGGGAATAAAGGCCTTGGCAAAATAGGAATGCTTTTTAACCAATGGCATGATGATATCATCCGGAACGGGCACGAAGTGGACCTTGCGCTTCCCGGCCGTAGCCTCCTTGATGGAGCCATTGGGATGACCAACGGTGTAAAAGAAGGCATCGATACGCCCGTCCTGGAGCATCTGGGCAGATTCCACAGCCTTCATCCCTTCCGCCTTGATATCCTTTTTCCAGTCGATTCCCGCCTGAGTCAACATTTCGATGGCCTCTCCCCTCTGACCGGAGCCAGGGTTCCCAATGTTGATGTGTTTACCCTTGAGGTCTCTGAAGGTGTTGATACCAGTGTCATCACCCGCCACGATGGTCACGGATTCCGGATGGAAGCTGCAGATAGACCTTAAATCTTTCTGCGGGCCCTTCTTGGCCCATTCCATCTGGCCGTGCCATGCCTGGTACTGGCGGCTGGATTCCACGATGCCAAATTCAAGGTCGCCCGCCATGATAGCATTGACATTAAAGACCGAACCACCTGTCGACTCGACAGTGACCTTTAAGTGGTACTGTTTCGATTTCTTGTTGACGATTTTGCTGATTGCGCCGCCGGTCGGATAATATACCCCTGTTACACCCCCCGTTCCAATGGTTACAAAGGTTACCTTTGCCGACACGGCATTTGGCGCTATCACACCGACTGCCAGAAAGCAAACAGATATAATCCCTACCAGCACACCAAGTTTGAACTTCTTCATAAATTTCCCCTCCTTATGAGTGTTTAGTTTTTTAAACGCCAAAACCCCATGCTCCGGCGTTTCTTTTGTCCATCACCTCCTTTTTCTTTTATTTATCAAACCACATATCATTACTATATATAATTAAGATTCCAGATACCAAAGCTTTTCCTCATTGTCAAGCCCACCCCGAGTTTCCACATCTATTGACAAACATAGTTTGATTGACTATAAAGGAAAAAATACTAAAAATTTTGTAATTTCAGGATATTATGCATCAGTATTGAAAAAGATATGAAGGAATTATTGAATTCAAAATCTACAAGGCTAACCTCAACTCAGAAAAAAGTTTTGAAGTATATCTTCAATAACCTGGGAGATTCAATTTTTCTCACAGCATCCGCAATCGGAAGGAAAACAGGGGTAAGCGAGGCGACTATCATCCGCCTGGCCCAGACCCTTGGTTTTAACGGATACCCAGATTTTCAAAAGAGCCTGAGAGAACATTTTCAGGAACGCCTGACAACCGTTCACCGTCTCGAGAAAACCCTGGAACATCCTGAAGCCTCCGGGTCGCTCATCGAAGCTCTCAAAATGGACATGAAAAACATTTCCTCAATGGCCGAATCCATTTCCGAAAAGGCCTTCGATACCTCGGTAACTCAGTTGTGGAAGGCCAAGAAGATTTTCATCATAGGATTGAGAAGCGCCTTCAGCCTTGCCGTCTACCTGAAATTCGGGCTACGCTTTCTCGGGAAAAATGTTACACAGTTTGAACCAGTCCATTGGGACCTCTGGGATCAACTTGTCCCGCTTGGACGAGACAACCTAATTGTCGCAATCAGTTTTCCAAGATACGCGAGGATGACCATTGACGCAGTTGCCTTTGCCCGCGAAAAACAGTGCAAGATTTTATCTATTACGGACAGCCTGGTTTCCCCTCTCACCTCGTACAGTGATTGGACACTGGTCGCCCCCTGCCAGTCGTATTCCTACATGGACTCTTTTACCGCCCCACTGGCGCTTATTCACGCGCTTTTGACTGCCATGAGTCTGAAAAAACCCGATAAGGCACTTCAGGCCTTTAATAGACTTGAAGAAATTTGGGACAAACAAAATATATACTTCAGCTCGTTAAAGGAGGAATCTCTTCTGCCATAATAGGCGGTTTCTTCCATGTTCCTTCGAGAGTAGAGGCAAATCCTTTCAGTTGACAACTCGGGGAAAAGAATGTAAAAGGATTTTTGGAACGGTGTTTTTGACGTAAGAAGGAATATGACCATTTCAAGAGAAAAAAACGAGCCTGTCGAAGTGAAATGCCCGAAGTGCGGGCGCACCCAGATTATTTACCTTCCCAAAGAAGAAATTCCTATATGTGAGACCTGCCATATCCGAATGGTAATCTCTGAATTGTTAGATGAGGGAAAATCCACATAGAAAGGGGGGAGAGAGAGGTTTAACTCATTAAACAAGCTACAAAAACTTAAGGAGGTTTTTATGAAAAGAATCAGGATTGTTGCCACATTAATTGCTGTTGTTGCTGTTGTATTTTTAATTTGTCAACCCTTGCATGCCATCACCACTGAGGAAATTGCAAAGGCATCCACCCTTGAGCAGATCCTCAAACGGGGGGAGCTCCTTGTGGGGTTAGAGGCGGGATATCAACCCTTCGAGATGACTGATGAAAAGGGAAACATCGTAGGGTTCGATGTGGACATGGCAAAGGAGATGGCCAAGGCCCTGGGTGTAAAGTTGAAACTCGTCAACACGGCTTGGGAAGGGATCATCCCGGCTTTGCTCACACATAAATTTGACATCATCATGTCCGGCATGACCATTCTTCAGAAGCGGAACCTGAAGGTGAATTTCTGTGAGCCCTATTATTATATCGGACAGTGCCTGCTTATTCAGCGGAAAGACAAGGAAAAATATCGGAGCTGGAGAAGCCTGAACAAGAAGGGAGTCGTCATCACTTCGAAATTAGGCGTCACAGGTGCCTTTACCGCAAAAAAACTGATGCCAAAGGCAACACTTAGAGAGTTCAAGTCGGAAAACGAGGCGGCGTTGCAGGTAGCCAACGGCATGGCGGATGCCTTCATCTATGACGAGCCGCAGGTCCGCGTCTTTGCGGCCAAGTACAAAAAACAATGTATCGGAATTTTCAAGCCTATTACCTTCGAGCCCCTCGCCTGGGCCATTCGAAAAGGCGATGTGGATTGGCTAAACTGGCTCAACAACTTTCTCCGACAGGTCAAGGGGGATGGGAGATGGGCCAAGATCAAGAAAAAATGGTTCGTGGATTATGTAAAGGAATTGGCAAAGAAATCTAAGTAGCAGAGGAACGGACGGGGGGAGGTGAAATACCTCTCCCCCCATCTCCCTGGGGAATCATAGAAGGAGCTTGCCTTGAAGTTCACCCGTCGCTCAGCCATCACGGTTGCCGTTTTACTAATAGTCTCTTATCTTTTTTACTACTTTTTTATGAGAAAGGGGATCACGTATACCTGGCACTGGCACGATGTCCCCAAGTATCTGCTCTATTTCGGAAAAAGGTTTACCGACGACCCCGCCCCTGCCTGGCACATGGGTGCCCTCACGATGGGCCTTGTCCTGACCCTGAAAATTTCCGTTGTGTCTATCCTCTTTGCCATTATAATCGGACTCATCGTGGGGATTGCGCGCCTTTCCGATGAACCCATCACAAAATTCATTTCGTCTTGTTATGTAGAGCTTATCCGTGGCACCCCATTGCTCGTTCAAATCTATATCATTTACTTTTTCATTGGCACAATGCTTAGGCTTTCCGCCTTTGCTGCCGGGTCGGCCGCTCTCTCAATATTTGAGGGCGCCTACGTGGGGGAAATCGTGCGCGCAGGGATTCAATCGATCCACAAGGGGCAGATGGAAGCGGCACGGTCTCTTGGTATGTCTTATGGTAAGACCATGCGCTATATTATCCTTCCCCAGGCCTTAAAACGCATCATACCACCTCTGGCTGGACAGTTTATCTCCCTGATAAAAGATTCTTCCCTGGTGTCGGTTATCGCCCTGGCTGACCTAACCTTCCGGGCCCAGCAGGCCGTTGCGCAAAGCCTGAACGCATTTGAGATTTACTTTACCGCGGCAGGGCTGTACCTCATTATGACCTTCACTCTATCCATGGTAACCCAATACATTGAGAGGAGGATGGCAGTCAGTGATTGATGCCCAAAAAATTTACAAGACCTTTGTCACCCCTGACAAGCGAAAGGTTAAGGCCCTGGTGGATTTTACCCTTCATATAGATAAGGGCGAGGTCGTCGTTATTATTGGCCCCAGTGGTTCCGGAAAAAGCACCTTCCTGCGATGCATCAATCGACTCGAGGAAATTGACAAGGGCAAGATCATCGTGGATGGGCAGGACCTTCATGCCCCAAAGGTAAACATCAACAAGATACGTGAAGAGATAGGCATGGTCTTTCAGCACTTTAATCTCTTTCCACACAAAACTGTGAAGGAAAACGTGACTTTGGCACAGGAGGTTGTAAGGAAACGTGACAAAAAGGAGGCCGCTAATATTGCAAAGGCCCTCTTAGAAAAGGTGGGAATATTGGACAAACAGGATGTCTATCCATCCCAACTTTCAGGCGGGCAACAACAACGAGTTGCCATAGCCCGGGCCCTGGCTATGCAGCCAAAGGTCATGCTTTTTGATGAGCCAACCTCCGCCCTGGACCCCGAGATGATCGGAGAGGTATTGGATGTCATGAAAACACTTGCAAAAGAAGGCATGACGATGGTCGTGGTCACCCACGAGATGGGGTTTGCAAGGGAGGTTGCCGACCGCGTAATCTTCATGGACAGCGGGAAAGTCGTGGAGACAGGCACTCCCGAACACTTTTTCAAAAATCCAACGCACGAGCGCACGAAGCTTTTTCTAAGTCAAATACTTTAACCCCTTAAACAGTGAAGAGAGATGTTTCAATTTGGTTTGGCCCTCGGTGGCGGTGCGGCTAAGGGATTTTCCCACCTTGGCGTTTTGAAGGTCTTAGAAAGCGCTCGAATCACCCCTGATCTTATCGTTGGGACAAGTATGGGAGCGCTGATTGGTGCCATATATTCCTGGAAGGGTAATATCGAGGAAACCAGGGAACACTTCAGTAGGTTCCTTGAAAGCGAATATTACGACCGAAAAACCTATCAGAAATTCAAGGAAATCGACCAAAAAGAACCTGAAGGTGTATGGGTTGCCCTGAAACATCTTATTACAAAAGGGGTCATCTATGGAAAGGCCATCGCGGTGAGATCCCTTCTGTCTCCTGAAGATTATGAAGAGGACTTGAAAATTCTTGTCCCCGTTACCGATTTTAACCAACTAAAAATCCCCTTTGGATGTATTGCTTCAGACCTTATAAACGGTGACGAGGTTCTCATCACTTCCGGCAATCTCAGGAAGGCCATCATGGCAAGCTGTGCCATTCCCGGTATCTATTCTCCGGTCATCACAAAGGACAGATTCCTGGTGGATGGAGGGTCAACCAACAAGGTTCCTGTTAACCCTGCATTTCAACTGGGAGCCGATGTGGTCATTGGAGTCGATGTTTCCAGGCACCTGGAAACTATCTCGGATCCCGGTTCGGCCATGGATATCATACTGCGCTCCAATTCCGTGTCGACCCACAGGCTCGATATGCTGCAGTCCCTCAATGCGGATCTCCTTCTTTGTCCAAAGGTAGATGATCTGCACTGGGCCGATTTTTCCCAGATGGAAACGGCCATGTCTCGCGGAATTCAAATTGCGGAGAAAAACCTGAAAAACATAAGGAGGCTTTTATTAAGAAAACGTCTAAAAAAGGCCTTATGGGCTTTCGGAAGGCATCCCATCTATCATCCGGCAAAGATAATTCATATTGAGTAACATTAAACAATTACGCAGAAGTAACCTGATAAGTGTGTCCGGTCAGTTCTTCCTGTTCCTTATATTTCAAGATATTTTCCAGCGTTCCCAGGGCAAGAACTCTGTCTCCCTTCTGAAATCTGTATTCCGGGCGGGGCAATACCTCCTTATTACCTTTTGCCGGCCGAATCATGACAATTTCAAGGCCGTAATCAGCCCGGAAGTTTGTTTCCTTAAGCGTTTTCCCCAACAGTTTATCCAGAACCAGAAGTTCATCCAGGCGAAATCCCCCTCCCACATACAATCCCTCGGTCAGGTCGCTGAATTTCTTCTTTGAGACAAAAGCCATGGCCAGCTCACGTTTGTGAAGCTCCATCTGATAAATCTCCAGGATATGTTTCGCTGCCACAAGACCCGCCAATTTCTTGCCTTCAACCACCGGCAGTTCTTCCATACCATTGCTTCCCAGCAGGTTCATCGCCTCGTTAACATTGGCATCCACGGGGACCGCCTCCGTTGCCTCTATGATGTCCTCCGCGATTACGAGATTGGCGAGGTCCCCCTTGTCAAAAAGAACCGATTTCAATTCGCCCATGCTGAAAAATCCACGGTAATTCATTTCATCATCCACCACGGGGAAGATATGCTGGGGGCTCTTGAGAGCCACGTCACAGATCGTCTCCAGGTTCACGGTGTGTGTAAAATAGGTGACCGGAGAGGTCATTACATGTGCAACTGGGATCGCCTTCAGGATGCTTTCCTCGCGCCCTTCCTTCAGGTTAATGCCCTTGAACTTCAGTTTCTGGGTATAAATCGATTCCTTCTTGATGTTGGTGGTAATCAGGGTGCTGATGATACAGGAAAACATCAGGGGAATGATAATATGGTAGTTATTTGTTAGTTCAAAGATAATCAGTATTGCCGTGATGGGGGCCTGTGTCGCGGCACCTACCACGGCCCCCATTCCTACCAGGGCATAAGCGCCTGGGTCCGCGGTCAATGTAGGAAACCATGAATGGAAAATGATCCCGATAACCCCACCCGTCGAGGCTCCAAGAAAGAGGGAAGGGGCAAATACCCCGCCGGAGCCTCCTGATCCAAGAGTGATGGACGTGGCGAGAATCTTAACTGGAATCAAAATCAGCAGAAACCAGAGTGCGAGACTACCGTGCAACGCCTCGTTGATGGTCTCATATCCGACACCGAATAGATTCGGCACCCAAAGGGCCATAACGCCAATTGCCAGGCCTCCAATGGCCGGTTTCAACCATTCCGGAAATCCCCAGTTCTCGAAGGTGTTCTCACTGAAGTAGAGAACCCAGATAAATCCAAGGGCAACAAATCCCGCAATAACCCCCAGGATCGTATAGGGAATCAGCTCAAAGGCGCTGACAAGCTTGTA
>Ga0114934_10000641_pt1 | contig 22262 bp, 12 predicted proteins | sample 4SBtaG_2_FD_99695 | JGI IMG/M metagenome (GOLD analysis project Ga0114934, IMG submission 99695) | Deep subsurface microbial communities from Kolumbo volcano to uncover new lineages of life (NeLLi) - 4SBTROV10_white metaG | ecosystem: Environmental > Aquatic > Marine > Volcanic ...
GCCCTGATCGAGCTCGGGTACCGCAGCATCGAGCTGGTGAGCAGCCAGGACCCCGAGCTTTACGTGCACTGCGACGGGTTTGACCTCGAGGACCAGCGGTTTGAGCTCAACGGTGCCGCCAGGTATTTCGAAATCCTGCGAGCGTCGCTGTCGGCCAGCGGCGGGGGGATGATCACGAGCAACATTCCGCCGGTGGACACCGAATCGTTCCGTGAGTTGAAGGCCGCCGGGTTGGACTGCTTCCTGACGTGGCTGGAAACCTTCGACACCACCCAGTACGGGCGCCTGCACGCCTGGAAGGGTCCCAAGGGCAACCAGGGGTTCCGGCTGGACTCGTTCGAGCGCGCCCGGGCGGCCGGGATCGAGCACGTGGCCGGCGCCTTCCTCAAGGGACTGGCGGACTGGCGCCGGGAGGAGCTCGTCCTCTACATGTTCGACCAGTACCTCAAGGAGCGGTTCGGCCGCGGCTTCTCCATCATTGGGACGCCACGGGTCAAGGGACGGTTCGTGCGCTCGGGGGCGATCCGGCAGTACGACGTCAGCGACTCGGAGTACGAGTTCAACATCGCCCTCGACCGGCTGCTGTTCGACGGGATCCTGTGGCTGCAGACGCGGGAGTCGTTCGACTTCAACCGCCACCTCATCGCAACCTACGGCGGCGGCGTCATCCTCACGCTGACCTCGTCGACGGCCCCCGGGGGGTACGCTGCACCGGCCGAGGCGGGCTCGCAGTTCCCGGTCTTCAAACAGGACCTCGACCGGGCCGTGGCGAGCCTCGAGAGCGACGGCCTCGAGGTTCGCTTCGACTGGAATGCCGCGGACCTGACGACGTGTCAGCGCACCTGCGCCTGACTCGCGATTCTCAGCCGAACCGCTCACGGCCCACAACGACCAGGAGTACCTGCTTCGCGTCGGCCACTATACTCGGCCGAACTCCGTACACGGCAAGGCAGAAGGCAACGGCGGCGCCCAGCGGAAACAGGAGTGCCGCAGCCGCCGGACCAAGGAAGGCGCCCACCCCCGAGACTCTGAGAGTCAACGCCGCCGCCGCGAACGCCGCCAGCCCGCAAGCCGGCGCCGCCGCCGCACGGGCCAGGCGTCCGGGACCGAGACCGAGTATTCGGCTCACCAGGTACAGGTTGACCGGGGCGAACACCGCCACCGCCACAGACTCCACGGCGCACACCGCCAACAGGCTCACGTGGGACGCCCAAAACAGGGCTGCAATCGTCACCAACGCGCGGGCCGCGGTAAACCGGAACAATGTGTCCACACGCCCCCGGGAGATGTAAGCCGGCGCCATGGAGACGAGTGGCAGGAGCAGCACGTACGGCGCCAGCGCCCGCACCGGGCCTACAACCGGCGCCCACTTGGAACCGATAAGCACAGGCACCAGCACGTCGGCGAAGAAGAACAGGACCCCTGAGGCCAGCGCGGTGACCAGCAGAAACGAGCCGGTCACCCGTACCAGCCAGTCTCCCAGTCGCCCGCGATCCTCCTGCTCGCGGCAGAACGCCGGCAGCACCACACGATCGTAGATGCCGAGAACACTCTGGAGCGGCGCGTGAACCAGGCGCGAGGCCACGTCGTACAGGCCGAGGGTAGTCACACCCAAATAACGGCCCACGAACAGCCTGTTGGCGCTGTCGATGGCGAACAGGAGGCTGCCTGATGACCAAATCCTAACACCGGTGCGCACGATCTCCTCGGCCGCTGCCAGGTCGAACCGCAGCCGCGGACGCCACATGGGTGGCGCCCACCAGGCGATGCCAGCGGCGGTCGCGCCGGCCAGCAGCCCCGTCACCAACGCCCAGACGCCCCAGCCGGAAAACGCCAGGGCGATGGAAACCACCGCCGCAATCAGGCTTTCTCCGACCGTCACCGCGGCCAGCCGCCGGTACCGGAGCGCCCTCATGGCCAGGGCCGACGGCACCGAGCCCGCAAGGTCGGGAACCATGCGCAAGGAGACGGCGATCAGCACCGCGCCCGCCCGAGGCGCCCCGAACCACGCGGCGAGCGGTGGCGACAACAGGAGGATTGCCAGGAGGGCCGCTGCCGTCAGCACGCAGCCGATCAGCAACAGGGTGTCGGCCGCCGCTTCTGCGTCACCGCGGTACTGGACGAACGCCGTCAGCAAGCCAAGCGACTTCACTCGCGCGACGAAGCTCATCATGAGGACGGCCAGGGCCATCAGACCGAAATCCTCGGGCGCCAGCAGCCTGGCGAGAACGAGCAGGGCCCCCGTCTGAGCTGCACGCTGCACCCCGACCCCGCAGACGGTCCAGCCCGCCCCGCGAACTGCAAGTGTCGAGGTCACCCCGGCCCCGGCCGGCTCGCCGCGCAACGGTCTCCCCTGCCTCACCAGTAGCCCAGGGCGGCCAGGCGCCACCTCACTTCATCGTCGGCGTGGAGCCTTCGCTGCCAGCCACCAGCCGAACGGTTGGTGTGTGGCATTGCGACGCCGACGGCCCCGTCGCACGCCAGCGTGCCATAGCGTGGGGAGTCCGTGATCAGGATAAGACTCGTTGAAACCACTTAGGGCAGCTCCGCCACTCCATAGTACTCTGAATTCACGAAATAGACCCACCGCACCCCGGTGCCCGCTATCTTTTCTCCGCGCTCCTGGAGTCCGCCGGCAGTACAGACCCGGCCCGAGGATAGAGGACTCCGCAGCGCGCGGCAACTGCCGAGAGCAGGACCAAGTCTGTGAGATGCGCAGGTGAGAACCCCTGACAATCAGGATGGTCAGAGGAGCCGATCCTCCCTTACACCCCCGGAAGGGGAGCTTCTGCGGTAGAATCTCGCAAGTATGGTGAAGGACGAACCAACGTCATCCTCTGCACCCGGCGGTGGTGCCAGCCACGATTCCTCCGAGGAGGAAGCTCTCAGGGACCGGCTGTTCAAAACCGAGGCGGAGCTGCAACGAATCTACGGATCCGCCGAATGGAGACGGTTGCACCAGTGGCGTCGTCTCCAGGTGGAGGCTCGTGTTTGGCGACACCGCATGGTCCATCCTTACGACACCTTGCGCACCCTGGCATCGCGCCTGCTTCCCATTAAATGGCGTTTCGCGATGCTGCGCTTGTTTCAACACGGAAGCTCACAGGACTCGGCGTCGGTGGCCGCTTCGGATCTGGCGACCTCTGCTCGCGGCCCGGGGCCAGATCACGCTCCGGCGGCACGTCCTTCCGTCGTCTGCCTCCCGGTCATCGACTGGTCGTTTCGAAAGCAGCGCCCCCAACAGTTGCTCCAGCGTCTGGCCCAGCGGGGATGGCCGGTTCTTTACGTCGACCTTCGCTTCAACACAGCCTCCGGAGAGGCAACGATGGAATCCGACGAGCTCGTACCGGGGGTTCGCGGGGTTCACCTGCCCGCCGCCAGAGAGCTCGCAGCCGGGAGTCAGCGTCTGGGGCATGAGGACATTCGGCTGATGGCTACCGCCATGGCTCGGCTCCGGACGCGTGAACGGATCGAATCGGCCATTGTTCTCTGTCACTCGCCGTTCTGGTTCCCTCTCGCTTGGGTCTTGCACCAGGCCTTCGGCTGGCGGTTGGTCTACGATCGAATGGACCTCCACGAGGGCTTCGAAACCACCTATCCGGAGATCGGGGAAGACGACCGACGACTCCAGGAAGAGGCGGATCTGGTGCTAGCCTCGTCGACTGTTTTGGCCGAGGACAGCGCCAAGCGGGCTCGGCATGTGGTTTATCTTGGGAACGGATGTGATTGGCCTACCTGGAGCGCTGCCGAGCCCTCTCCGGAGCTGGCGACTCTGCCGCGGCCTATCGTTGGGTACTTCGGGGCCATCTCGAGCTGGTTCGACAGCGAGCTGGTTGTTTCGCTCGCCCTCGCCCGCCCAGCCTGGTCATTCGTCCTCGTCGGGTCAACCTGGGATGCTGACACCTCGCACCTCCAGCAGTTGGCCAACGTTCACATGCTCGGTGAGCGGCCGTACGCCGAGCTACCCTCCCTTGCTGCCACCTTCGATGCAGCGATCATCCCCCGTCGCAAGACGGCGCTGACGCAAGCCATGGAACCGGTGAAGGTGTACGAGATGCTGGCTCTCGGCGTTGACATAGTTGCACCACCGCTGGCGGGGCTCGATGCCTTCGAGGGGCTGATTCGAGAGGCCGACGGACCCGAATCATTTCTCGTCGTCCTCGATGAGGTGCTGAGACAATCCACGCCACCGGAAGCGGTAGAGAGACGACGCAACTTCGCCAGGCAGAGCTCATGGGACCAGCGCGTCGACCAGCTGGAGCAGGAGCTCGTCGGCTTGTACGCTCTCGTCACCATCGGAATCGTCACCTTCAACAACCGGAAGCTCACCGAGCTGTGTCTCGAGAGCCTGCGCCAATCGACCGTGTACCCCAACTACCAGGTGGTCGTAGTCGACAACGCGTCCAGCGACGGGACCCGGGAGTGGCTTGAGGCCCAGGCACGAGAATGGCCCCAACTCACCGTGATCGCCAATGAAACCAACCGCGGGTTCGCCGCAGCGTGTAATCAGGCCTTCGACGGAGCCGAGGGTGAAATCCTCTGTTTCCTTAACAATGATACCGTGATGACCCGGGGCTGGCTCTCCGCCATGGTACGTCACCTTCAGGAGAACCCCCATGTGGGAATGGTCGGTCCCGTCAGCAACGGTGTCGCCAACTCGGCCAAAGTCGAACCAGGGTATTCGGACCTTTCCAACCTAGATGAGTGGGCCGGAGAGCTGGTGTGGCGCCACCGTGGCGAGAGCTTCTCCATCCCGATGCTCGCCCTGTACTGTGCCGCGATGAGGCGCAATGTCTGGGAGAAAGTCGGTAAGCTCGACGAACAGTTCGGTACAGGGATGTTCGAGGACGACGACTACTCGAAGAGGATCCGGCGGGCCGGGTATGAGCTCCGTTGCCTGAGGGACGCTTACGTTCACCACTGGCAACAAGCTTCTTTCGGCGAGCTCCCGGCCGAGGGGTACAGTCGGCTGTTCGAAGAGAATAGGAGGCGCTACCGAGATAAGTGGCGGAGGAGGAGATCGGCCTCTTCGGGCTCTTCGTGGGAGGATTCGAGGTTTGCAGGTCAGGGGGATACAGAAGGCGTCCCGGTTTACGATTCCTCGAGGAGCAAGGGGTCCATGCGGGACCTGGTATTCGAAATCATTCGATACAAGGATCTGCTCCGGCTGCTGGTCTCCACGAACATCAAGACTCGTTACAAGCGTTCGGCTCTCGGCGTAGCCTGGACCCTCCTGAATCCGCTCGGAACAATGATCGTTATGACCATCGCCTTCTCCACTATATTCCGTTTTTCTCTGCCGAACTATCCCGTTTATGTCCTGGCAGGCATCACGTTCTGGACCTTCTTCCAGCAAGGCACAAGCCAGTGTATGACATCACTGGTTTGGGGAAGCGGGTTGCTCAAGAAGGTCTACGTTCCCGCAGTCGCTTTCCCACTCTCGGCAATTGGTACCGGCGTCGTGAATGTTGGGGTCTCGCTTGTCCCAATACTGCTGATCATGCTTGCACTCCACCAACCCTTCACCTGGGCGCTGCTCGTTCTCCCTCTCTCCGTCGTGCTGCTAGCCGTCTTTTCTTTGGGCATTGGCTTGATCATGTCCTCCTTGGCGGTGTTCTTCACGGATGTCGTGGACATGTACGGTGTGTTCCTTCGAATCTGGTTTTACCTCACCCCCGTGATGTATCCGGAGAAGATCATCCCTGAAAGGTTCCTTTGGATGGTGAGGATCAACCCCCTCTATCATTTCATGGCGTGCTGGAGAGACCCCATCTACAACGGCGCACTTCCACCACTCAATTCGGTCCTTGTTGCCTCCGGATGGGCCATGTCAGCGCTCCTGGTTGGCTGGTGGGTCTTTTCCCGCCAGCAACACAGCTTTGCTCTGAGAGCGTGAGGCTGCCGGCATGAAATCCAGTCAACCGGCTATCGAACTGGAGCACGTTTCACTCAGGTATCGTGTACCTCATGAGAAGGTATACTCGGTCAAAGAGTACGCCATCCGCTGGCTCAAACGAAGCCTGAGATATAGCGAGCTATGGGCTCTGAGGGATGTCTCATTCGAGCTGAGGCCGGGAGAGGTCTTCGGGATCGTCGGCCGTAACGGTGCAGGAAAGACGACATTGCTCAAGGTCATCGCGAGAGTCCTCATGCCAACTTCTGGACGGGTAGTCGTTCGTGGCCTTGTCGCACCACTGCTCGGCCTGGGCGCCGGATTCAACCATGAGCTGACCGGAAGAGAGAACGTGTTCCTCAGTGGTGCTACGCTGGGTTTCCCCGTCCAGGAAATACAGGCCCGTTTTGATGAGATCGTCGCCTTCTCGGGTATCGGGAGCTTCCTGGATGCACCGTTACGAACGTACTCCACCGGAATGCGTGCTCGCTTGGCTTTTGCGGTGGCCACCGCCGTCAGGCCGGACATTCTCCTTCTGGACGAGATTCTGTCGGTCGGAGACTCTGGTTTTCAGGAGAAGTGTGTCGATCGCCTCCGGGGTTTTCGCGAGGGTGGAGCTACGGTCCTTGTCGTATCACACAACGCAGGAACTATCAGGTCATTGTGCGACAGGGCGATACTCCTTCATCGGGGTGAAGTCCAAAACCTGGCGTCCGCCGCGGATGTGCTCCAGCAATACGAAGGGCTCAAGGGAGGAGTCGTCGACACAAGAATGGCGCCAGCAGCATCCGGGCCGTAGCTTGAGCAGGTTGCTGTGTTGTGTTGCCATGCCGGCGCCACACTGGGTGGCTTTGTTCTTCAGACCGGAGGATCAAGCAGCCGGGCTCGGCGCAGTACCCCGGACGACCCAATGGGAGACAACGCCGAACCGTAGAGGATTTCGCGGACGGCAGTCAAGATGGAGGTGGTGAGGCATGCAATCTCGAGCAAAGCTGTCAGGAGCGGAGATCTTCAAGGAGTTTCTTCTGATCCTCAACCCCAGCAAGTGCGGGAGCTCCTGGCTGGCCCACGGCCTGACCGTCCAACCGTACCTGTTGTTCCCGAGGGAGTTTGACTTCCTTTTCTTTCTCGATGAGCCGCCGGAAAAGCAGTGGAACACCGCAACGGCAGAGGACCCAGAGAACCTGAGAATCCGAAACGACCCCTCACTCTCTCGCCATGAGAAGCTCACAGCCCTGTACACTCGGGAACGGAGCAAATACCCAGGCGTGACCATGTTGATCGACAAGGCACCGTCCAACGTACTTCGCTTCGATCGCTACTGGCCGCTATTCAAGGAGTCCAAGATAGTCCTCCTCTACCGCGATCCGAGGGACATCTGGGTATCGCTGGAGTTCTTCCGTCAGCGCCAGCTCGGTGTTGACGAGAGATACGACGACATTGGGAATCCGTCCCACCTGCGCGAAAGCGCCGCCCTCCGAATGGCGATGAAGAACAGCCAACGGGTGCTGGATGCCGAGAATCTCTTACTCCACGAGGGGGTTCCTTTTTGTCGTATCACCTACGAACAGCTCAAGCAGGATTATCAGGGGGTTCTCCGGGCCATCCTGGAGTTCATCGGTTTCGAGATCGACGAGAACGAGACCGTCGTAGCCAGCATGGATCCGGAGCCACGGACCTTGTCCGAGCATCTTCTGCACGCGGAGGGGTTTCGGCCGCTCTTCCGAAAGGGTGTGGTTGGCGACTGGAGGAACTATCTTTCGACTCCAGAGGCGAAGGAGATCGTCCAGAATCAAGCCGGTGATCTCCTGATCGAACTTGGTTACGAATCTGATGCCGAATGGTAGTAACAGGTGAGCATCTCCATGCATGCACCTCCTGTTGTCGTCTTTGGAGCTGGCCGGAGCGGTACAACCTGGCTCGCCGAGATCATTGCGGCCGCCGGCCTGGAGTTGATTTTCGAGCCACTCAACGAGCTCGAAGTGTCCGAAGCTGCGAGGTTCCGCAAACAGGTTCGGTTCCTCGACGAAACGGATATGACAGCCGAGTGGGAGCCCCTCTTCCTCAAGATCCTCCGAGGGGAGATCCGCAACGGCTGGACCCTGCGCGCCGGGACGCGGGGAGAACGAAAAGTCGTCAAGCTCATCCGTGCCAACCTGGTGATCAAGTGGATGATCAGCCGGTTCGAGCTCGCCCCTGTTTTCGTCATACGTAACCCGCTTGCGGTCGCGTACTCCCTGCGCACCGAGGGCTGGGAGATCCCGGATAGCTGGGTGCGGTGGATGATCGCCGACAAGCGCCTCTCAAGGCGGTATCTTTCTCCCCTCGACGACCTTCTCGGCCGATCCCTAGGATCACTGGAGATCTTCTCCCTCTACTGGTGCATCCAGAATGTCGTCCCCAAGCAACAGGGCCTCTTCTCACGGATACCGGTAGTCCAGTTCGAGGATCTCTGTCGAGATCCCGAGGGTGTCATCATCTCCCTAGCGCCTCGCCTCGGGATCGAGATCACCGAAGCGGTCCGCGAGGCGTGTCACCGTTGGTCCATTATGAAAAGCCAACGGGCCGCCCAGCCCGGTTATGACCCGGCCACAGCTTGGAGGACCTCGCTCTCCGCCAAAGAGGTTGCAATAGTCACCGGGATTGTCGAGCGCTTCGGCCTCGAAGAGTACCTCCCCCGCTGAGCGCCGCCGATCCTGGTCTGCCAGTCTCCGGGGGCGAGACTCCCTCAGCAAGGACTCCCGTACCGTGGAGGTTTCCGGCGTGCCAGGCGGTCCCGGAGCTGCCAGGCCAACAACCTGGCCCAGGCCCGCTTCCGGTAGGACCAGTGCCGGAGTCTGGCCAGCGCCGAGTTGGCTCCCACCGTCCGATCCACGCTAGGACTGAACAGACAGCGCGCCGTCCAGCCCATGCCGTCCATGGGGATATACAGATCGCGCTGCATCCGGTAGTTCCCGAGCGTTCCGACCATCAGGGTCTTCTTGACGTGCTTCCAGGTAAAGCGTTCCGCGATGACGCGGTGCGCCACTTCCAGCTCCGGTGCGACTCCGATCCGCCATCCGAGCCTGTGGGCGAGAGATGCGGCGATCACCTCCTCGCCACCTGCGAAATCTCCCTTGGTCCGGCCGTAACCCACCCGGAATCCGCCCATCCGAAGCAGCACGGAGCGCCGGGCGCACCAGCTAGCGCCCCAGGGGTAATTCCACCACTCCTCCACCTCGTACAGACGCTCCCGTTCACCGAGGTATTGACTCCAGTATCGCTCCCACCCGGGGTTGATCACACTGGGTTTGGGCTCCGGCGGAACCAGCCGTATATACCCTCCGATGATGCCGTACTCCGGGTTCTCAGCGAACAACGACACGGCCGTCGACACCCAGTCCGGACGCGCCACGGCATCGTCGTCCAGGAAGAGGAGAATCTCCCCCCGGGCGGCGGCGATCCCGGCGTTTCGTGCATGGGAAAGCCCTGGGATCGGGCACGTGATGTGCCGCAACCTCACGGCTCCTGCCTTGAACTGTCGGGTCTCGATCTCGACGAGCGTCTCCCGCAGCGCCTTGTTCTCAGGGTCATTGTTGACGATGATGACCTCAAGACGGCGGGGATCCATGTCCTGATGGGCCAGTGACTCCAGTGCCGATTCCAGGGGGGGGATAGGGCGGTGGGTACACACGATGACGCTGGCCTTGAGCGGCTTCCCTCCATCCTTCCAACGCGCCGCCTCCGATTCGAGATTGCAAGAATGCCGGAACATCGCCAGCAACCGGATGACGTGAAAGAGCTCCTTCTCCGTTTGGACATGCCAGGTCCCCGGGGGACATCCGTCGTTCGGAACCGGATCGCGGCGGACCGTCACCGTGAGGTCCCAGCGGTCCCCTTGGGATGCTCCTATCTCTTCGGTGACGAGCAAGCCGGGGGGCTCCATCCGAGGTCCTTCATCTGCCTCCAGCTCCGTTGGGTCCACCCGGACCAGCGCCGAGGGTAACCACAGGCGAGGCGAGCTGCCCGTTCCCTCGCCCTGACGACCGGCGTCTACCACATCCCGTTCTTCCCTCGCCATCGCAACCAGCGTCTCGATGACCGCCGAAGTAGCACGATCGCCGGCGGACGTGAAGCTCCAGAGCATCTGACTCTGCAGGAGATTCCGGCGATAATCGTCGAAGACGGCCATTCCCGTGGCTTCTGAGGATGTGTCGTGGCGAGACCGAGCTCCTGCCGCTACCTGTTTCAGGAACAGCACAGGGCCTTCCGAGACCACTCTAAGCGCAACCGCTTCGTTCACTCTCATGAGGACATCGGCCAGACCCAAGGTCCCAACAAGATCTCCAGGTGGACCGATGAGATCGAGGACGGCGCGCCGAACCATCACCGCCCAGGGAGGCTCCACCGTGCCTGGATCCACGTTGAAAGTGCACAGGTCTGGCGAAGATCGCCGGCCCCCCGTTCCCCTTCCCTCGTCTAGGCCCTCTTCGGGAGCTCCACCGACCATGGCGTACGCTGCACACACGCCGTCGCACCATGTGCTTTCTTCGAGCGTTCCCGCCATCCGGTCCACGGCCGCCGGGTGCGCCAGGTCACCGGCATGGACCCACAGGACGACGTCGCCCGAGCATCGCCTCGCACCTTCCCAGAGGAGGGCAGGAGCAGACACTCCCGGCGCCTCAACAATCTCGACTTTCTCGTCACGGTCTGCGATCAACCGCCGAGCTTCCTCGAGCGGCTCCCGGGAGCCGCCAGGAACAACAACCACCGTTTCAAGGTCCGCCCGGTGTTGCTCATCGAGGCACTTCAAGGTCGCCGCGAGATCCTGACCGGGAGACTCCATGAGGACAACCACCGAGACACTCCTGATCGCCCCCCTGGTTCTCAACGCCTGACTGATCCCTGGGAATCTCCGCCTCATGGTCTCCTTGAACCGCTCGAAGGCGAAGGTTTCCCAGCTCTTGAGATCATCCTCCTTGCTGGCATCCTGTTTCGCAGCGCTCGTTCGGGCCGAGCGCCGGCCCCGAACCCGCATCGCGCCACGGATGCGCCAGACCGTCGAAAGAACGGCGTAGAGCTTGCTCGAGACGATCTCATCGAAGGTCTTCTTCAGGTCGTGGTACGCCGCTTCCAGAGCCTTGTGCCCTTCCTGGAGTTCCTCATGCTCTTTCTTGCGGTTCTCGTGCCATACCTCAAGCTCTGAGAGCCTTCGATCCAGATCCTTCCCCCTCTCCCTTTCTTCCCCGAGTTGCTGTGCCAGGCCCTCCCGCTCCTTCTGCAACCCCTCGTGCCGCACTCGAAGCTCGAGGAGCTGACGCTCCAACTCCTCACGCCGCTTCCTTGCGCCATCTCTCTCCGAGACCAGGTTCAGGACCTCCGCCGTTCTCGTCGCTGCGCACACGATGGCACCCACGGAGCTCTCCAGAAGAAGGGCCTTTGCAGCCGGTGTTTCCGGCGGAGGGGCCACCTCTCCGGAAGCCAGGTCGCTGATCAGGCGAGAGTTCTGGCGCCCCGCCATGATCAGCTTCGCGGTCCGTCCCTTCAACGCCGTTTCCAGCTCCTCCCGTGAGTCCCAGACACGTTGGAGGGAGGAGCCCAGCTTTTTCCGGCCGACGGTACTCAGCGGGAAACAGAGGTCGTCCATCCCAAGCTGGCTCATCAGCCCGTGGACCTTGGGCGCATACGCCAGACCTACCACGGGCTTCCCTGCCAGGGCCGCACAGACCAGGGCGTGATACCGCATGCCCAATACGAGGTCACAGTTGCGAAAGGCCTCGACCCCCTCCCTTCCATCCAGAGGGACCGGGGCAATGCTGGCCAGCCGTGGATCCTCGAACCTAGCCACTACCTCCCGAGCTACCTTCCGGTCGTCATAGCCTTCTTCCTCCGCAAGTACCTGGAACGGCACCATGAGGACCCTGGCCCCCGTGGCCCGGGCAAACGCCTCTACAGCTGCCGCCACCTCGCCCATCCAGACGTCCGGGTCGAGACCGATATCCCATCCCCTCAGGGCCACCCCAACCTGCGCCGAGCGCTCCGTACCGCCCTGCGCACCAGGAGCCTGACTCGCCTTGCCACCCTTGGATCCCAGCAGCCACACCGGATCCGCCGTCACCGTGAACCGGCTCTCGTCCACGCCGAGCCCACGCACGAACGATGCGGAGACTTCGTCCCGAACGGATGCGCTCGACGAGATTTCGAACACGGCCCGGGTCATCTGCCTGGCCATCGGATCGGAAATCGCCTCCACCCCCACGGCGTACAGGGCGAGAGGCTTGCCATACATGGCGGCCAGAACCGCCGGCCCCGCAAAGAACGGAATCCCCCAGTGATCCGCCGTCAGCAACGTGTGGCCGGGAAACCCCCACAGGTCGTGAAAGAGACCCCCTCCGCCGAGGATCACAAGATCGCTGTCAGCGACGGTTCGGACAATCGCAGGGATATCCCGCCAGTAGATCGCCCCCACCCCGTGTTCCGCGGCCGTCAGTGCGGGTTCCCCGGACGTTACGACAAACTGCGGATCGGAGAGGGCGTTTCTCAGCTCACCGAGCATCGACGAGAGAATCGCCTCGTCACCCAGGTTCCGAAAACCGTAGTATCCAACAATCAGAATCTTCATCGACGCGATGTCCTCCCGACCACACGAGCCCTGATGGCGACAGCCACATGATACAGGTGTCTCGTTGACCTCTCCTGCCAGAGAGGAGACGCCGAGAGACTCGTGACACAGGTGGTTCGCGGAAGTCTGATGTGTCTCCAAGACCCCATCTGTCGCTCAGCAACGCGCAACTCCGCAGATCTCCCCCGGCCACCGTCCCTCATTCCTCTCCTCCGCCCTAACCTCCCTATCCTCGACGAGATCGGCTACACGCCCCTGGAGCGCCCGGAGGTGATCTCCCTCTTCGAGGTCGTGGCCAAGCGATACGATCGCGCCAAGTCCATGATCGTGACCTCCAACAAGACCTGGGGCGCGTGGGGGGACATCTTCCCCGACCAGGTCATGACCGCAGCCATCCTCGAGCGGCTCCTGCACCGCTCGGTCACCGTCAACATCCAGGGCGAGTCCTACCGCCTGCGACAGCACCGCAATGCCGGCCTCACCCCCAGACCCACTCAGGAAGGAGGCCCCGATAACCCGTCGTAGGCGTCAAACCGAAACCGGCGTTTCTGTCAAAAACAAAACCGGTGGTGACATCCGGAAAGACCCTCGTACCACCCCAATAGAAAGTCTGTGGGGGCGGTGTTACAGTCTAGTCATTGGAGGAATCTCGCAATGCTGTCGCGAGACAACACCGCAAACGGGGAATTCGCAGCCTGTCCTGGCTGGGTCGGTTGATGAAACGAGCTTCAGCTACTCTCGTCACGGAACCGCTGACTCATCTCCCTGTCTACTCGAGGAGATTCTACCAGAGGGCCTCCATCCTTCCCGGAATCCGTGGGAGGGTCTTTATCGTTGGGGGAACCCCGGAAGAGGCCCAAGCCGTTCGCGCTCTGGGCGCCAAACACGTCGTTGTGGCAAACCCCCAGTTTTCCAAGCCTTGGTTCAGTGATCGGTGCCTTCGGATCGACGACCCCGGGATTCAACTTCTCCCCACATTCGCGGAAGAGGCCCAGGTTGAGCCCGGCTCCATTGATGCCATCCTCAGTACATGCGTCATCGAACACATCCTCGACGTCCCGTCGGTACTAAGCAAGAGCGCGGAGTTACTCAGGCCTGGTGGCCAATGCCTCATCCATGGTGGGCCGGTTTGGACAGCGGATCGAGGTCACCACGTATGGGTTGAGACCGCCGACGGAACCAAGTACTTTTTCAACGAAAGAGGCGACTCACAGCCGGTTCAGGCTTGGGAGCATCTCCTGCTTTCTGCCGGAGAGCTTCATGAACGGCTCGTCACACGCGGTGTTCCGACGGATCACGCAGACCACATCATCGAGTACATCTACGACTCCAAGAAGGTCAACCGGCTATCTCCAACCCAGATCGAGGTGGCAGCCCTCCGTTCTCCTCTGCGCTGCGTTTTCTTCAAACGACTCTTCGGGAAGGTCCCCGACAGGGCTACCGCTCGGAAACTCTCAAGCGGCTTTTGTCTTCCGGATCTCGGCACGTGGGCTGTCGAGTTCAGGCTCGAAAAGCCAGGTTGATCGCACCCGCTGTCATCTAACTCGACTATCTCACAAACTTTCGTCGTAAGGCCGCGGAGATGCTTGCCAGCACGACCTTCAGAGGTCCCGACATGCCTAAGCGGAGGATGTGTCATTCGGGGGAGGCTGTTGCGGTGTGCCCTTTTCCGGAGCGACATGACGTGTCACCCCTTACCGTCATCCCGACCGGAGCGTCCCGAACGGCCGCCCTTTCTCATGTCATCCCGACCGGAGCGTCCCGAAGGGACGCGAAGTGGAGGGATCTTCCCCACGATTGTGGGTGGTCTCGAAGCACCGAACGCCGGGCGATAGCGGGGGAGATCCCTCCGCTCCGCGCCCTTGCAGGGCGCTCCGGTCGGGATGACGGAAGAGGCAACAGGGCGCTCCGATTTGGGAGATGGAAGAAGATGCGGGCTCCTCGGTCGGAATGAGGGGTTGGAGCGATACCGTCGTCGCACATGTTCCGAGAATGGGGTGAAATCCCGGCGGTCGGAGTTTTTGGAGGCGCAGAAGCCGACGGCTACCACACTCGTCCTCGGATGAAGCCGGTTTCGTCCCCTTCGGCATCTATCTCCACGATTGAGCTCTCGAACAACGCGACGCCCTCAGAAGAAGCCATACTTCCAACCGCTCACCGAAACCGCTAACCTATTCCCTCAACCGGTACGGCCCTCATACGGGCCATCCGGACACAGGAGGATTTCAGGTGACGCAGCACGACAAGCCACGAGTCAGCGTGGTCATTCCGGCGTACAACGCTGAGGATCTTGTCGGGAACGCCATCGAGAGCATCCTCGCGCAAACGGTTCCCGTCCACGAGATCATCGTTGTCGACGACGGCTCCACGGACGGCACGTGGAAGGCTGTCCGGCGCTTTGGGCCCCATGTGCTGTATCTCTATCAGGACAACGCGGGTCCGAGCGTCGCGCGGAACACCGGAATCCGCGCAGCTACCGGCGAGTGGATTGCTTTCCTGGACACCGACGACCTCTGGCTGCCCGGAAAGGTCGAGAGTGAGGCTGAGGTCATTGCGGCGGACCCCGGGCTCGCCTGGGCGGCCGTCAACCACTACCTCCGTGTCTTCGATACCGGAGAACAGTTCCCCAGGTTCGATCTGGAGCGCGCCAAAGAAACACTCGATGGCCGCACGACCTTGCCCAGCTTCGTCAAGGCTGCGTGCCTCGGTCTCGGGTGGGACCCGGTCGGCCTGCTTGTCCGCCGGGATGTCCTTCTTGATATCGGAGGGTTCCGGCCGGGGCTGGACTACGCGGAGGACCTCGATCTCTGCCTCGCCATCGCGCGCGACCACCCGACCATCGGCTTCCACTCGGAGCCGGTCGCCGTTCACCACGTCGATCGCCCCGGGGGGCTGAGTCAGCGCCAGCCTGTCCCCATGCAGATGGAAGTTCTTCGCAGTGTCTACGAGCGCCATCTTCCGGCGGCGGCCGCGGACGGCAACAGAGCCCACCTCGAGACCCTGTTCAGGACAATCGTCCAGGATCAGCTCGGGACGCTTCTCGTCGCTGGCCAGCGGCTCCAGATGCTGAAGGTCTGCTCGCACTATTCGGACATGCTTCCCGTGTCGTACTCCGCCGCCATGGCTGGGCTCAGCCTTCTTCCGCCAGGCTTCAGGAAAGCACTGTACGCAAAGCTCCAGTGGCGGATTCGCGGCTAGCGCGGACTATTCACGAGTTTTCTTCTGCAAGGTGCGAGGCACCGCACCTGGCGCCGCTTTCTCGATTCACTCGGTCAATGTGACCACCGGGCCGAGAGTCGCGGGCCAGCGTCATGGCCCGTACAATCTGAAGCCGAATGCCCGAACGAGAAAGGCGGCCATCTGTCCTCGGCCAACATCATCCGTCGGACAGTAGAGATTCCCGCCGCATCCCAGGGTGACACCTTTGGAGGCGATGAAGTGAATGGCGGCACAGCTGGAGTCCGTGGGCTGGACATCGGAGAAAACACTGTGGCCGCCCGGACTGCAGTCGTAGCTGCCCATGCCGGAAACGGTCCCGGTCGCGGGGAACTCCAGCTCGTTCGTCATCGCGCGAGCCAGGAACAACGCCATCTGGTACCGCTTGACCGGCTGGTACGGGCAGTACTCGCCGGGCCGGCACCCGACCGTCACCCGACGGCTCGCGATGTAGTGGACGGCCGTGCACATGGAGCTGTCGGGCGGGACGTCGACGAACACCGAAGTCCCACCAGGAGAGCAGTTGTAACTCCCCAGACCCGGCACCGAACCGGTCGTCGGAAAGGTCATCCCCCCGGTCAGGGCACGGGCCAGAAAGATCGCCATGTGAAGCCTCTTGACGGGCAGTGTCGGCGCATAATCCGTGCCGCTCCAGCCGACCGTGATGCCGTTGTGGAAGAGGTCCTCGACATAGCTGTAGGCCCAGTGGCCGGTCGGCACGTCCGAAAAGCTGGCTCCAATGTGGATCGTCCGAGATCTGGCCGCGCCGGTGCTCAGCGTCTCATCGATCGTTGCATCCCAGTGCTGGACCGGCCGGCTCGCCGGATCGGAGACCGTGAACCGGAAGCAGTTACCCGTATCCACACAGCTGGCGGTGGCTGCCGAGGGGACAGAGCCGTAGTCGGCGGAAGCATCGTTGATGGTATAGCTGGCGCCTGCAGGGCCAGTGAAGCCGGCCACCACGCCCGTCGGGCTCAGGGTTCCCAGCGAGGCGTTCGTCCACGACGGCTCCAAGAGAACGGTCTCTCCGGGTTCGAGAATCCCGTTGACGTTGGAGGAGGTGCCGGAGCCGGAGCTCGCGTCGACGTCAACGCCGGCGGCGGCCATTGCGGAGCCGTTGGCTACGGCCACCGTGAAGCCGGTGTCCGACGATGCCGTTACTGCGACTCCGATGTCGTTGGCGGCGTCGCGAAAGACCTCGCCCGGCGTCCACATGGCGCCGTACGCACCATCCGTACCCTGCACCAGCGCCTGGATTTCGCGCGTCGTGTCCACCTCATGGATGATCACCGCCTCACCCGGCGTCCCGGTGTCGTAGCCCACGCTCTTTCGAGCTTCCACGGTGTAGAAGTTGGTGCTCGAGCCGGCGATGGGAATCCGGACGGTCTTCGGGCCGGGCTCGGTCGGCTGGGCGGTCCGCTCGAGCTTCACGGCGCCGGAGTCACCTCCGCCGATCTCCACGCGTTCCGGACCGCGCAGCCAACCCAGAAGGGTGTCCTTGTGGTGGGCGATCGTGTGTTGTCCCACCTTTCCGTACACAGGGTCGCTCGAGGTGAAGGACCACGTGTCGCTCATCACGTCCCACGCGTTGTCGTACACGCTGGCCGGGTTGTACGAGGAGTGCGGCAGCCCGAAGCCGTGACCCATCTCGTGGGACATGGCGCAGACATTGCCGTACCCCCATGGGGGCTCCCAAGTGACCCTCCAGATCCTGGTCACGCCATCCAGGGTGACCCAACGGTTGCCTCCCCATGCGCAACACCCGATCGTGTCGTTGAGCATAACGTTGATCCCGACGAAGTCTGGGAAGTACACATCGGGGTCCGCAACAGCGGTACAGTCGGTGAAGATCTTGGTGAGATCCGGGTCGCTCCCACTCATGTAGAAGGACTTGGGGTTGGGGAGCGTGTACCACCCCAGGGCACCCGACCCGACCACGTTGATGTTGTTATAAGAAACCTCCCGCCAGTAGTGATCGAGACCCGGGTAGGTGCTCCCGAACATGTCCTGGAAGTAAGAGAGGTTCTCCGGTTCGGCCGCCACGTCGGAGAACTTGCAGAGGATCGACACCCACGGTTGCGACCCGGTAACCGCGGTGATCGCTGCCGGTCCCACCCCCCCTGTGAGAGCGACCGAGCTGACCGAAAGAACGGTTCCGGCCGAGATGACAGATGGGCGGGCGGTCCAGCTCCCCACGACAACAACCCGTTTCCCATTGAGCTTCAGCAGCCCTCCCAGAGGCGTAACCTGTTTCTCGGAGAGCTCGAGCTCGACGCTGGCTCCGGCCTCGTTGACCAGAACGGGAATCGGGCCGACGGCGCGCGGGGCATCCGGGCCGCCGTCGCCCCAGATCAGCGAAAGCACGCCCTCCATCGTCCGCCCGGGCGGTGGTCCGGCGCCGGCAACTCCGGGCTCGCCGACGAACATCAGCAACACCGCAGCGGCCGCGGCCAGGTTCCCTAGAAGCCGCAGGAAAGGTCTCTCTGGATGCCGTTCCACCTCGCACCCGGGAGCATTCGTTGGCAGCATCAAGACACCTCCCTTGTTCCTGTCCCTTCGAGTCCGACGTGCTCGCAGCCAACCAGCCACGACGCCCGGCTATCCAGTATAGAGCTCTGCGTACACGAACACTGTGGCTTCGATCACCTCCCAGGTGACCAACCCGGACGTCCGCACAGCCTACGATCCTGTATCATCTCAGTGAATGCTGCAGTATCTCCAGAACTTCTGGAAGTTCCGCAACCCGCTCTCACCGTACCGCCGGACGAGCCGGAGGGATCGGGCGGAGTTTCGTGAGCTCCTCTCCATCTGGAAGCCTCCGGCAGAGCAACGGGTGGTGTTGCTGCGCTGGCAGCTGACTCGTTGGTGCAACTACAGCTGCCCATACTGCCCTCAAAAGCACGAGCGGCATGCGCCGCTCGGCGAGAACCACACGGCGCACGCCTTTGATAACTACCCGGTCGACCAGTGGGTCGAGGCGTTCCGGCGGCACTTCGCCGAGCAGCGAGCGACACTGGTTCTTACCGGCGGGGAACCCATGCTCGACCGGCGATCCATGCCGGAGCTTCTCCAAGCCCTGACGACGATGAAGACGGTCGAGTGTATCCGGATCGACACCAACGCCCGCTGGGATCCGCAACCGTACCGGGAGATCGACCGCGGCAAGCTCATCCTCATGTGCACCTTCCACCCGAGCGAGATCGAAGAGGCCGCGTTCCTCCGGCAGCTTGACGTCTTGATGGCCGAGGGTTTCGAGATCGGCCAGGTCAACTACGTGTTCACCCGCGAGAACATGCGCGAGTTCGAGCGCCGGTGGGAGCTGTTCCGCGAAAAGGGCATTGCGCTCTACCCCAACCCGCTCTGGGGACCCTCCGGCTACTATGACGCCGACGAGCTGGCGCTCCTTGGCCGCTACCTCCCGAAAGACGTCGACTACAAGTACCGGGCACGGAAGGAGTCCCCCCAGGGCCAGCGGTGTCTGTTCCCCGCCATTGGTTATCAGATGGACGCAGTTGGACGAATTCAGGTGGGATGTCATCCTAGCCTCGCTGGGAGCTTCTTCAACGCGGACCTGCCGGAGCTCTTCGATGGGCCGGTGCCATGCCCGATGATCCGCTGCGGCTGCATCGACATGTACTCGTTCCTGGAAGGCTCCGGCCGCGTCCTCGGTGTCAATCCCCTGGCGGATCACCGCCGGGAGCTTCTCGCGCTCGATCCCAACCGGGAGCTCCCACTTTTCGAACGCGGCGCCTATCCCGCCGAGGAGCCCGCGGCCCACGCGAACGGCGCCGAGGGCTCTGTCGATTGACTGAGGGCAGGGCTGCCGCTAGCATGCCCTCATGCTTGCAACCCTGTCCCGAGGGGTAGTCTCGATGCCACGCTACAGCCGTTTCCTTGTTCCCTCCCTGTTGGTCCTGATGACTCTTGCGGTGGCGATGCCTCTCACCGCCGGAGGCCCCCAGGCGGAGGTTCGCCCGTGGGTCCTCGAGCACACCACCCCGGGACGCACCGCGGAGGTGTTCGTGGTGCTCCGCGAGCAGGCCGATCTGTCGGGCGCTTCTCGCCTGGTCGACAAGCGGGATCGGGGGCGCTACGTGTTCCAACAGCTGCAGAGCATCGCAGAGCGGAGCCAGGCACCTCTCAGGAAGTGGCTCGACAAGCACGCCGTCAGCTATCGTCCTTACTACATCGTTAACGCCATTCTCCTGCGCGCCGACCGGGAGCTCGTGGACACGTTGGCCAGCCGCCCGGACGTCCTTAGAATCGAGGGCAACCCCCACATCCGGAACCAGATGCCGACGCCTGTGGCCGGGCCGCAAGGCGGCCAGCCGAACGGTGTCGAGTGGGGCATCGCGAGAACCAACGCCCCCGACGTCTGGGCCATGGGCTTCACCGGTCAGGGGATCGTCGTGGGTGGGCAGGATACCGGGATCGACTGGGACCACCCGGCGCTCAAGGGCCACTACCGCGGTTGGGACGGCACCAACGCCGATCACGACTACAACTGGCACGACGCCGTCCACGACGCGGTCGGGAACTCGTGCGGCAATGACTCGCCGGTCCCGTGCGACGACTATGGGCACGGGACGCACACGATCGGGACCGTCGTCGGTGACGATGGCGCCGGGAATCAGATCGGCATGGCGCCGGGAGCGAAGTGGATCGGCTGCCGGAACATGGACAACGGCGATGGCACGCCCGCGCGCTACCTGGAGTGCTTCGAATTCTTCCTCGCCCCGTACCCGGTGGGCGGCACGCCGGCCCAGGGCGACCCCGCCAAGGCGCCGGACGTGACCAACAACTCGTGGGGGTGTCCCCCTTCTGAGGGGTGCTCGTGGGACACCCTGCAGGCTGCGGTGGCGGCCCAACGCGCCGCTGGAATCATGACCGTCGTCTCCGCCGGGAACTCGGGGCCAGGCTGCGGCACGGTGAGCGACCCGCCCGCACTTTACGACGACAGCTACTCGGTTGGCGCAACAACCTCGTCGGACGGCTTGGCGTCGTTTTCCAGCCGCGGTCCGGCCTCGGCCAACCAGGGCAACCCAAACCTGTTGAAACCCGACATCGTGGCGCCCGGTGTGGGAGTTCGCTCGGCTGTTCCCGGAGGGGGATATCAGAGCTGGCAGGGCACCAGCATGGCCGGGCCACACGTGGCCGGTGCGGTGGCGCTGGTGTGGTCCGCCGACGCCACCCTCAAGAACGATCAGACAGCCACTGAGACACTCCTTAACGCGAGCGCCTTCAGGCTAGCCTCGGTGGTGGAAGGTTGCGGCGGCGATTACGTCAACGGGCCTAACAACTCGTGGGGTTACGGGCTGGTGGACGTCAAGCAGGCACTCACCGAAGACGTCACGCTCCAGGCAACGGCTGTCGCTATTGCCGAGACCTCCGGAAACGGCAACGGCGTGCTTGAGCCCGGCGAAGTGTTCTCCCTGGACCCCACATGGTTCAACCCCGGGTCGTTCACGGTTCCCGCCGTGACCGGGACCGCTGCCGTGGGTACCGGCATCAACCCCGGAAGCTCCACCGCCAACTACGGGAACATCCCCGGTGGGGAGTCCCGTTCATGTCTGTTCATGGGGGACTGCTACTCCGCCTTCGTCGCCTCTTCCCGGCCGACAGGACATGTCGACCGGGTCGTGACCGAGACCCTCTCGACCGGAGAAAGCCACGACTGGGTGCTCCACATCGGGGAGAGCTTCGCGGATGTTCCAGCGTCCCACTGGGCCTACTCGTACGTCGAGAAGATCTTCCACAACGGTGTGACGGTCGGATGGAACGGAGACGATTATGCCCCCACCCTGCCAGTCAAGCGCTGGCACATGGCGCTGTTCATCGGCCGGGCTCTCACCGGCCAACAGACGTTTCCTGTGACGGGAACCGTTCCCGGTCTCGGTGACTACGATTGTTCTCCAGGCGGAATCTCGGTCTTCACCGATGTGTCCCCCACGGACTCCATGTGTACAGCGGTCCACTACATCGCCAGCCAGCAGATCACGCTCGGCTGCCGCCCGGGAGAGTACTGCCCCTACCAGCCGGTCAGACGCTACCAGATGGCCCTATTCCTGGCCCGCGCGATGACCGGTCAACTCACGTTCCCGCAGACCGGGACGGTCCCGGGAATGGGGGATTACGATTGCAGCCCCGGGGGACAATCCGTGTTCGCCGACATCGATCCCACGTATCCCCACTGCGCGGCTATCCACTACATCGCCGCCAACCAGGTGACGGTAGGCTGCGGCGGCGGCAACTACTGTCCCAACGATGTCGTCCCCCGCGGACAGATGGCCGCCTTCCTCGTCCGGGCATTCGATCTGAAGCTCTACCAGCCGTAATCAGGTTCTGAGGGCCGTGCCGCGAGCAGCCGAGCGGGAAGCGACGCTCACTCCTCCCTGAGCGCTTCGATTGGGTCTAAGGACGCTGCGCGGTGGGCGGGGACGACGCCGGAGGCGACGCCGACGAGGAGGCTCATGGCGACGGCGGCCGCCACGGCGACGGGCGGGGTTTGGAAGGGAAAGCCCGGTATGGCCGCGCGCAGGGCCGCGCCGAGGC
>Ga0114934_10000642_pt1 | contig 22241 bp, 13 predicted proteins | sample 4SBtaG_2_FD_99695 | JGI IMG/M metagenome (GOLD analysis project Ga0114934, IMG submission 99695) | Deep subsurface microbial communities from Kolumbo volcano to uncover new lineages of life (NeLLi) - 4SBTROV10_white metaG | ecosystem: Environmental > Aquatic > Marine > Volcanic ...
ATGCTTTTCGGCATCCGATAAGCTGTTAAACCAGCCCAACGTGGTATCGTTATCATGTGTGCCTGTGTAAATGACACTGTTTGGCACACAGTTGTGGGGTAAATACGGATTCCCAGCGCCGTTGCCGAATGCAAACTGTAGAATTTTCATCCCGGGTAATTCAAAATCATCCCGTAATTTTTCCACCGCATCCGTAATAATCCCTAAATCTTCAGCAACCAACGCTAAATCGGGATAGTTTTGACTAATCGCGCGCAATAATTGATCGCCGCTCGCTTCGACCCACTGCCCATTGACGGCGGTATCTTCCTTGGCCGGAATTTCCCAGGCCGACTCCAACCCTCGAAAATGATCAATGCGCAAAATATCAAATAATTCATTCTGGGTTTGGATGCGTTCCAGCCACCATTTGAAACCGGTTTTAACATGATACTCCCAGGCATAATGGGGATTACCCCAGCGCTGACCCAACTCTGAGAAATAATCTGGCGGCACCCCGGCCACGACCACCATGTCTCCCTCTTCATTCAATTTGAATGCGGCGCGATTGGCCCAGACATCGGCGCTGTCATAAGCGACAAAAATAGGAATATCGCCAAATAACAAAATACCATGTTCGTTGGCGCATTGTTTCAGCGCTTTCCACTGTGAGAAAAAAATGAATTGTTCAAATTTAATGACATCGAGCATGGCCTGCAGGCGCTTCTGCGCGGCCGCCAATGCTCGGGGGTGACGCTGTTTTAAAGGTTCAGGCCAGGTATTCCAGCTTTGCTGGTTAAATTCATTATGCAACGCATAAAACAAGGCAAAATCATCCAGCCAAAAGGTGTTATCGTCACAAAAGCGATTAAACACCTGCCTGGCATCGTCATCGGCCAGCTCTAAAAAGCCCTGGTATGCCAATGTCATCAGCTGATGATCATGCCAACCATCAAAACTACGCTGCGAGGGCTGTAACCAGCCTTTTTGCTCTAGATCCGACAAATCGATCAAGGCCGGATTACCGGCATGCGCCGACATACATTGATAGGGCGATCCATCGCCATGAGGAACGCCTAAGGGCAAGGTTTGCCAGACTGTAACTCCCGTATCAAGTAAGAAATGGATAAAATTAAATGCTTCTGCGCCTAATGTTCCATTCTCACCCTCTCCCGGTAACGATGTAATATGTAATAAAATGCCTGCTCGGCGTTTTCTCAGATGTTCATTCATAGTTATGCTGACTCATTCTTCTTCACTTCCCCGACGCATTGCGCCCCCCATATCCGGCGCACCGCTTCCTGTGGCAAAAGAATGAAACAAATAGTCTGGCGGCTCAACAGAAAGAAAACGATAAAGGTTTTCAAGGTTTAGTCGAAATTGCTTTTCAAAGGCGCTGACGGCATCGCCTGGATTATAATCACCAAACCACCAAAACCAGTCAGACCCTTCGCACACAGCGAGTTGTTTCTCGGCCTCAGCACATTGATTGGTTGATAATTGGCCTGTGGCAACAACCTTATCAAACACCTGTTTGGCTTCGGCCAGCATTTCCCAGCCCCGATTTTTATCAGCGTCCCCAATCCAGGTCGAAAATGTCCCGTATACCCAACTGCCGGCAACCAGTTTATTCAGCATCACGACAGGCAGATTATTTTTCAAACATTCGGAAAATGTGGTCAGCTCTATATCAGGATGCTCGGCCAGGCGCTGATAAAGCGCAGACAGAAAATAAAAGCCATTTTTTGGAAAATATTCCCAAGCGTTTTCGCCATCCATAATGATCGAAACGACACCATCCTGCTTCAAAAAATGTCCAATATTTTCGATATGATGGACTAAATCGCTCACCGCATGATCGGCATGCCATTTGGAGTATTCAAAACCAATCAAGTCAGAGAGACCATCATCTCTGAAAAAACACTGTATCGGTAAACCGTCCAGTTTAAATGGATGATGAATCGATTGTGTCTCTTGCCCCGAAGCCCTCAAGCTGTTTTTCAATACATTCCCGCCTGATGCGGTCCATTTAAAACCAAACTCTGACAAGATTTCCAACGTCTGCCGGCTCACACTACCCTCGGAAGGCCAGCAACCTTGCGGCTTGAAACCAAAAGTTCGTTCAAAACAATCCAGCCCGTGCACAAGATGCCATCTTACTCGCTCTTCCCCGCCGGGATAGCCGTCAATGTCGGGTAATGGCGCATTTGGCATAGCCTCATGGGCAGAATGTATATCCAGCAATAGTGGCATAATAGGGTGTGCATACGGCGTCACGGAAAGCTCAACGCGACCTTGTTCAGCTAATACCTTATAGCGCGGCAGAATAGTCGTCAGTATGTCCTGAATAATCTGCACTAAAAGGCATCGATCATCCGGCGAGAAATCTTTCCCTTTTTCGATTAAGGTCTGCACGCGTTCATCGCTGCGCTTTACCGTTTCACCCAGCCAGGCCAGGTGATACCAAACGACAAGATCAATCAGGAACTGCTGATTGATATAACGAACTGCTTCCGGCATCGCCAGCAGACACTCCGAAATATCATATAATTGCTTAAAAGCCGGATAGCGCTCAATTTGTCGCAATTTATTGGCCTTGCGGCAATTCCCGATGAGTTTAAGTCGCTCTGCGTGTTCTAACGCATCTAATTCTGTGACCAAGGCGGCCAATAACGGATCTTTAGGCGGCGAATGCGATTCAAAATAATGCTGCAGCTGTTGACTGTAATCCTGAATCTGTTCGATCAAAATTGGCGAGAAATTAACAACGGCTCGTGCACCGGGAACGGCTTCTAAATGTGCAGCCATATCGACATAATCTTTAATGGCATGTAAATAGGTCCATGGCAACACATATTCGCCCGTCCTGAGGTCGCGATATTCAGGCTGGTGCATGTGCCAACACAACACCAACCTTATTTTGCTACCGGACATAATGAAGTCTTTGGCCTAACATTTCAGGCGTCACCAGCACCACTCCGCCCGGACTGACATGAAAACGCCTTTCATCATCGGCTCTGTTTTCACCAATGATCGTCCCTTCCGGTACTTCGCAGCTTTTTTCGACAATTGCTTTTTTGATTCGGCAATGGCGGCCAATATTGACTTCCGGCAAAATAACTGAATCTTCAACCAGAGAATATGAATTCACTCTGACTTTTGAAAACAACAGTGAATGTTTAACCTTGGCGCCTGATACGATACAGCCTCCCGACACCATCGAATCAATCGCTTGTCCACGTCGGTCATCATCATCAAATACAAATTTTGCCGGCGGTGTTTGTTCCTGATAAGTCCAGATTGGCCAGGTTTTATCGTATAAATTCATATCCGGTTTGATGCCAATCAGTTCCATATTGGCTTTCCAATAGGCGTCGATCGTACCCACATCACGCCAATAACTTTGCCCGCCTTGCAAATCAAGGAATGGATAGGCATTCACGCGATATTTATCGATCACGGCCGGAATAATATCTTTACCAAAATCACGGCTTGACCCCGGGGTATCGGCGTCTTTGATTAATTGTTCAAATAAAAAATCGGCATTGAACACATAGATACCCATTGACGCCAATGCCGTATCCGTCCGACCTGGCATAACCGGTGGATTTTCTGGCTTCTCTATAAAATCAATAACATGGCGATCATCATCAACATGCATCACACCAAATTCCCTGGCATCCTGCAGAGGAACTTCAAGGCAGCCAATCGTCAAATCTGCATTATTATCGACATGATCGGCCAACATGGCGCCATAATCCATTTTATAGATATGATCACCGGCCAACACTAAAATAAATTCCGGATTACGATGCCGTAAAATATCGATATTTTGATAAATGGCGTCGGCTGTTCCTAAATACCAATCATGTTCTGAATGACGCTGCTGTGCCGGCATTAAATCGACATACTCACCGAATTCACCGCGTAAAAATCCCCACCCTTGCATAATATGCCGAATCAACGAATCCGCTTTATACTGCGTCAAAATACCAATTTTACGAATACCGGAATTTATACAATTTGATAAAGGAAAGTCTATAATCCTGCACTTTCCACCAAAAGGCACGGCAGGCTTGGCACGCCAATTGGTCATATCCTTTAAACGAGAACCTCGCCCACCGGCCAAAATCAAGGCAACCGTATTACGGGTGAGATGACTGACAAAACGCTCCGTTGACTTACCATGGTTTGACATATTTCCCCCTTGACAGGTTTATTTTTTTATTCTGCATCCTAAGTCAATAAATTTATTGTGGTTTTGATAAAACACTTATATCTTGAACCGTCATAAAAACACAGACTCCGATTGCTACGCCCCTATTGTTGTCTAATCTGAGTTTTTTCACAATAGTCTTAACACAAATTTCATTCCAACCAGTGAATTTGATACTATCCATAGTCAAACAACAGCTAATAACAGAGGCAGCATCCCATGGAAAAGCAAATCAGTCGCCCGTCACTCGATTCGGATACCTTGAAAATAATCCATGCCAGGCATCATGATCCATTTTCGGTTCTTGGTTTGCATACCGTAAATAATCAAGATTTGATTCGCGTATTCATACCCCATGCCGAGACCGTCCGTTTAGGCGCTGAAGGCCCGGAATTCAAGCGCATTGAGGGGACAGACCTGTTTATTTGCAAGGCCCCCGAATCACTGGATGAAGACGAACATTACCAACTGCATTGGACCGATAAACAAGGCCATGATCATATCAATTATGACCCCTATGACTTTAGTCCCGTGTTATCCGAATTTGACCAACATCTGTTTGGTGAAGGCAAGCACTGGCATATTTATCGAAAACTGGGCGCCCATTTACATAGCATCGATAATATTCATGGCGTTTATTTTGCCGTTTGGGCGCCAAATGCAGGTCGTGTCAGCGTCATCGGTGACTTCAATCAGTGGGATGGTCGCTGCCATCCGATGCGTAACCTCGGCGGCAGTGGCATCTGGGAAATCTTTATCCCGAATTTAACCGAAGGTGCGCTCTATAAATTTGAAATTTTAAATCGTTACAGCGATGAAATACTGGTCAAGGCCGACCCTTATGGCCAGCAATTTGAATTTCGCCCCAAAACGGCCGCCATCGTCACCGATGAAGACGACTACGCCTGGCATGATGGTCAATGGCTCGACCAAAGACAATCATTTGACTGGCAACATGAACCCATGTCCATTTACGAAGTGCATTTAGGCTCATGGAAACGAGATGCCCAAGGGAATTTTTTAAATTACCGTACGCTGGCGAAACAACTGGTTGATTACGTCAAAGAAACCGGCTTTACCCATATCGAATTACTGCCGGTTACAGAACATCCCTTAGATGCATCCTGGGGATACCAGACCACCGGCTACTATGCCCCCACCAGCCGTTTTGGCACGCCTGACGACTTCCGATTTTTTGTCGATTATTGCCATCAAAACAGTATTGGCGTGATGCTGGACTGGGTGCCGGCGCATTTTCCAAAAGATTCATTTGCACTCGCCCGCTTTGACGGCACCGCCTTGTATGAACATGAAGACCCACGTAAAGGCGAACATCGTGACTGGGGTACGCTGATCTATAATTTTGGACGCAATGAAGTCAGTAACTTTTTATTGGCCAGCGCTATTTTCTGGCTGGAAGAATTTCATATTGATGGCTTGCGTGTCGATGCGGTCGCATCCATGCTCTATCTGGATTATTCCCGCGAAGAAGGCGACTGGATTCCCAACCAATATGGCGGCAATGAAAACCTGGAAGCGATTGATTTTTTAAGACACCTGAACACAGTCACCCACGAACAGCATCCTGGCACGGTCATCATGGCCGAAGAATCCACCTCCTGGCCGCAAGTCACACGTCCGACCTGGACCGGTGGACTGGGCTTTTCGATGAAATGGAATATGGGCTGGATGCACGACACCCTGGCCTATATGCAGCAGGACCCGGTTCATCGCAAACATCATCATGACCAACTCACATTTGGCATGCTGTATGCCTTCTCGGAAAACTTTATTCTGCCCTTTTCGCACGACGAAGTCGTGCATGGCAAAAATTCTCTGCTGAATAAAATGCCGGGCGATGAATGGCAAAAATTTGCCAACCTGCGTTTGCTCTATACCTATATGTTCACCTACCCAGGTAAAAAACTCTTATTCATGGGACAGGAATTCGGACAAGGCACGGAATGGAATTTCAATCAGATGCTGGATTGGTATGTGTTGGATTATCCGCACCACCAAGGTCTAAAAACGCTGACTAAGGATTTAAACAAACTCTACAGCACACAGTCCGCTTTGAATCGCTATGATTTTGATGCCAAAGGCTTTGACTGGATTGACTGTCATGATGTCAACCAGTCGATCATCAGCTACCTGCGTAAAACAGAACAGGAATTTTTAGTCATTATCCTCAATTTTACCCCGCTTGTACGCGAGCAATACCGTATCGGCGTACCGGAAGAAGGCCAATACATTGAAATATTCAATTCCGATTCCAGTTATTACGGCGGCAGCAATACCGGTAATTCGACAGCCTTATCAGAGCCTGTTCCCTGGATGAACCAAGATCATTCCATTACCGTTACCCTACCGCCTTTAAGTGGCATTATTCTCAAGCTTTAAGATTAAACCTTATGAAAAAAATACTGTTTGCCACATCTGAAGCACATCCTTTGATAAAAACCGGCGGACTCGCGGATGTCGCCGGCAGTCTGCCTAAAGCGCTGGCTGAACTCGGCCACGACATCAGGCTGATCCTGCCTAACTACCAGGCCTTGGCACTGGAAGATAAACCACGCTATATCTGTACGGTTCGTATGGATAACCGGGAAGTCAATATTCTTGAAACCCAGCTTCCCGATTCGAATATTTTAGTGTGGCTGGTTGACTATCGGCCTTTTTTTGATCATCCGGGCAATCCTTATGTGGATGAACACGGCATACCCTGGCCCAATATCGCCGAACGCTTTGCCCTGTTTTGTCGCATAATTAACGAAGTCGCCATGAATCGCGCTTATCTGGACTGGCAACCCGATATTGTGCATTGTAATGACTGGCAAACCGGACTGGCGCCAGCGTTATTATCGTTAGAAAGCCAACCACCGGCCTCTGTTTTCACCATCCACAACCTGGCCTATCAGGGCTTGTTTCCTGCCAGCAGCTTCTCTCAACTGAATTTGCCAGGCCAGCTTTGGCATCCGGAAGCGCTTGAATATCATGGCATGCTGTCATTCATAAAAGGCGGCCTGGGATTTGCCGATATTTTGACGACTGTCAGCCCGACCTATGCTCAGGAAATTCAAACCCCTGAATTTGGCTATGGACTTGAAGGTTTACTCAGTCATCGACATGATGCCTTACACGGCATTCTCAATGGCATCGATATGGACGACTGGAATCCCGAAACCGACCCCTTGATTCCTGGCCATTATTCGGTTCACCGCCTCAAAGACAAAGTCATCAACAAAATCCAGTTACAGCAACAAATGCAATTACCTGAAGATGAATCCGTGCCGATCTTTAGCATGGTCTGCCGTCTGGTCGAGCAAAAAGGCATTGATCTCGTACTTAACAATTTGACTGAACTGGTTCAACTGCCTTTACAATTTGTAATGCTCGGCAGTGGCGATAAGAGCATTGAATATAAACTACAGGAATTTTCGCGCCTGTATCCCGAAAAAATTGCCGTCACCATCGGCTATGATGAAGCCTTGTCACACCTAATCGAGGCAGGCGCCGATACATTTTTAATGCCATCACGCTTTGAACCTTGTGGACTCAACCAAATGTACAGTCAACGCTATGGCACCATCCCCATTGTCCGCAAAACCGGAGGCCTGGCCGACACTATTGAAGACGCATTGCCTGAAAGCTTAAAAAATGACACCGCAACCGGCATTGCATTCAATCATCCAGACTCTGATGCCTTGCTTGAAGCCATTAAACGCAGTCTGATTTTATTTGACAACAAACCGCTCTGGCGAAAAATTCAGCGCAGCGCTATGAAAAAAGACTTTTCCTGGACCAATAGCGCACGGCAGTATCAAGCACTTTACGACACCGTGTAAATGCAGCGTTTTATTCTGCTCATTGTTTTATGCTTCAGCTACGGTATTGGTATCAGTGCCGATACCGTGATGAAAATCATTACGCTGAAAAACCGTCCGGCAGAATCGATACAACCTCTTCTTGCGCCCTTGCTGGACAATAACGAACAGATCATTGCGGCCCACGACAGCCTGATTTTAAAAGTCAGGCCTCAAAACCTATCGTCTTTGTCGGCACTGATCAAAAAACTGGACAAACCGCTTAACCAGTTCATGATTTACGTCACCCAAAGTCGCGCCCAAACAAGCAAACAACTCGAAGCCCGTTTGCACGGAAGCCTATCTACCGATAGCCCCTATCTGCAGGGAATGTACGGCGACACCCAATCACTGGATGACAATAACAGCATACAAAGTCTGCGCACAGTCGAAGGTAAACCCGCCTTCATCAAAAGCGGAGAAAACCGCCCTTTTTACGCCATCAGGCTCTGGGGCAATCGTGATTATCTGCCTTCTTATGGTGTTGATACCCAGTGGCTGGAAATAACCACCGGTTTTAGTGTCACCCCACGGATGTCCGGCGATAAAATACAGTTAAGCATCCGCCCCTGGCGCGACCATTTTGAAAAAAACCAAAGCTTTTCCACCCAGGAAGCGGCAACCACACTGCTTATTCCAGCGGGCAAATGGATTGCGATAGGTGAAATATCATCTGCCGATACGACTCAACAAAATGGATTTCTGCGTCACTCAAGAAGCACAGGACAAACTCGGCTTAAACTCTTTGTAAAGGTGGAAAAACTACCCTGATAGACTGCATTATTTCACCTCTTTTCACCCTCCGTTCTCAATATCGCCTTCTCCCCTCGAGAGAAGGCCGGGATGAGGGTATCAAATAACAAGATACTCTAAATATTTACCATTCCCGAGACAATCCTATCTTCATTGATAGCGTCAACCACTTATATCCAAGCTATTGATATTGAATAGATATCTCTATCAAAACGTTATTTTGAATACGCACTGAACTGAGAATCCCTTGACCCGGTCAGCCTTAACGGCTTATAAAAGAGATCAGGTAATCGTTGAATTACCCTTTACTCAGGTCATTCATTTTATGAATACAATCATTGCTAATAAGGCTGTACTCATTTATCCAGAGTTTGATAATCAAAATACGTTCTGGAGCTATGGTTATAGTTTAAGTCGCTATATGCCAAGCAGTGAATTTGGATTGCCCAAAAGGCTGCTACCCCCTCTCGGCCTAATGGGGTTATACCGCTTTTTAAAACCGTATTACCATAGCATACAACTGATTGATAAGAATATTGATCCACGCCCTTTAGATCAGCTGATTGAGGACGCCAATCATATTTTTATCGGCGGCATGTCGGCGCAACAAAACAATCTATTAGAACTGGCAAAAATCAGCAAACAGATGGGTAAGATAGTGATTCTTGGTGGAACAGCCGTAACGCCCGACTCCAAATTGAACCTATTTGCTGATCACCTGGTTGAAAATGAAGCCGAAAGCATCATGGACACACTGATGCTCAATTTGAGACTGGGAAAAACGCATCAATATTATCGCGGAACGCCCGGGCCAGCAGAGGATTTTTTTCAGCCGGATTATTCTTCCATAAAGCTTGATAATTATATCCATATGGCTGTTCAAATCAGCCGTGGTTGTCCTGAAAAATGTGAGTTTTGTGATATTCCCAGTCGTTTCGGTAAAGCGTTCCGGGTGACACCTTGGGAAAAAACAGCGCATTCGTTTCGTCAGTTAAAACAATTAGGCTGGAATGGGCAGGTCTTTATTGTGGATGATAATTTTATCGGCCACCCCAAAAAAACACTGTTAGTCTTGAAAAACCTGTATAAAATCGGTGAAGAAATTGGCTATCATCACCCTAAATATACCGAATTAACCCTGCGCTTGGCCGATAACACAGAAATCATGGCTAAATTGCGACACTGGTTTCGAAAAGCACATTTTATCAATGGCTTTTACGGGGTGGAGTCACCTAATACAGCCTCGTTATTGGAAACACAGAAAAAACAAAACCTTCGCGGCAACACATCATTACTCGATAAATTACGTTTTATCAGCGAACAGACCGGCTCAGGTGTCATGATGGGAATGATTTATGGATTTGATCATGACGATCAGGAAACAGTGCAGAAATTTATAGATTTCATCAATGCCAGTCATGCCCCCATCGTCATGGCCGGACTGCTCAATGCATTGCCTCATACGCCATTAATAACGCGCTTAAAAAAACAACAGCGCTACATTCAACCGAGCAGTGGCAACAATTCCGATGCGGTGATTAATTTTATTCCCAATCATCTGTCTGTACAGCAAGCTGAACTAAATTATTTACAGATTGTGGAAGCAATCTATCAACCCGCGGCCTATTTCAAACGCGTCTTACGCCATCTGCAATTGATTGACCCAACATTGCAAAGCCAATATCGTAATCGCCAAGGCCAACTGAAATACCTTTATCGTATCTTAAGCGGTAAAAATGCCCGATTTTTCTGGCGCTATTTACCCCAAGCCCTGATGATCGCTCATCATAAATCAAATAAAGACCGCCGCATTTTCACCACCATTCTGGCGGAATATTTCTCTTTATGCGCGCAATTTACACATTTCAGCAGCCAGGTAAAAGCGCAGCATCTTGCCATCAGCACCAGACACTACCATACGCAACAAAAACAGTCCTGGCAACAAATGCAGCGGCGGTCGTCACGATGACACGGTATTACATTGGCTTATCTGTCACCTATCATGACCCTGCTCTGGCTATCGTCGATAGTGATGGCCATGTAGTCTTTGCCGAAGCAAGTGAACGATATTTACAACACAAGCGCGCACTGAACTGTCAGCCTGATCCTTTAATCCATATTCAAAATGTCCTGACCCGGTATTGCCCGGATGGCGATGACTTTATCATTGCCATCAATTGGCAAAGAAAGCGGCCATTATATGAAAATATAATCGCTCTATTAGGTGGCTTACAGGCCCCGGGCTTATTAAAAACCAGCCTAAAAAAACTGCGCTCGCCGCTGCCCAATTATCAATTGCATCATATGATCGCCTGTCAGCGCCATCATATATACACAGCCGCGCTTAATTTAACTCGTATTCTTGCCGAACATTATCCCGCTTGCCGTATCCGTTATCGTGATTTTCCACATCATCTTACCCATGCCGCAGCAGCGTGTTATAGCAGCCCTTTTTCTTCGGCGGCTTGCGCCATCATCGATTCTTTTGGTGAAAAAGGTGCAATGGCATTTTATCATTTTAACAATCAAACACTTTCCCCGATTTTTGAATCCAAAGGCCCTGGCAGTCTGGGTTTTTATTATATGAAAATCACTGAATTATGTGGTTTTGACTGGCTAAAAGGCGAGGAATGGAAGGTAATGGGCTTAGCCCCTTATGGTCGTCTGGATCACACTTTATATGCGTTGTTAAAATCGACCATTACATTGCAGGGATTTAAATGCACTCACAGCAATCGCCATTTATTCCGCAATTTAGAAAAACTCACCGCGTTTCAACGCCCCTCCAATCAACCTCCTGAGCAGGCCGCCAACCTGGCCTATACCGGCCAATACTTCTTTGCTGAATTGATGGCGCAACTATTACAGCATCTACAACAAAAAACAGGAGAAAAAAAACTGGTATTAGCCGGCGGATGCGCCCTCAACTCAGCCTTTAATGGACAAATAAAAAGCCGTACAGCCTTCGAGAATATCTTTATCCCATCGGCACCGGCCGATGATGGCACCGCCTTAGGCGCGGCCTGGCTCGCTTTGGTGCAGGATTCACCCAACCGCAACCCCATATGCGTTAATTCTGACCTACTGACACCCTATCTTGGCTCTTCAATTTCAAATGCCAGCATTGAAAAATTTTGCCAATATCAACGCGGCCTTACTATTCAATATTTGCCTGATAGCATTTGTGAAGAAACCGCCCAGCGCTTGAGCCAGGGACAACTTATCGGCTGGATACAGGGCCGTGCAGAATTTGGTCCTAGAGCGTTGGGCAACCGTTCAATCCTGGCCGACCCCAGGTCGGCACAGATGAAGGATAAAATCAACCGACACATAAAATTTCGCGAATCCTTCCGTCCATTTGCCCCATCTGTGCTGCATGAGCATGCTGAAGATTTTTTCATGGACTATCAAGAATCACCCTATATGGATAAAACCTTGCGCATTAAACCGTTACACCAACAAAGCATCGCCGCGGTCTGCCATGTTGACGGCAGTGCCCGACTGCAAACCGTAAAAGAAAACTGGAATCCAAAGTTTTACCACTTGATACAGTGTTTTTATCAACGCACTGGAATTCCGATGATATTGAACACCAGCTTCAATATCATGGGCAAACCTTTGATTCATTCGCTTGAAGATGCCATCGCCGTATTTATGACCTGCGGACTGGACGCCATTGTTATCAATGATTATTTAATCGCCAAGCCTTGTGATGAAAACAACTGAACACCCACTTGATCCACACAGCCTTAGCCTGGAGGATAATATTTTTAATAGTCTATCCGGCGAAACGACATTGGATAGCCGGCAGTTATTCTGTCTGCTGCAACACACAGAAGTTGATCTAAGCACGCTGGCAGCAGCCTGGCATTTTCTGCGCAAAGCGCTCAAGTCGGTCGAAGCAAAGTCCCTGCAATCAGCATACACCGATCAAAAAATCACCACCTTATCCATACAATCCATTCCTGCGCTACCCTCCAAATTTCATAACGCTTTGTTTCAAAAGGAAACCTTGCACCAGTCGGCGCCAATTCTTCTAACGCAATTGACCTGGTTACACAACATCTGCCCGGCCAGTTGTAGCCAAACACAATTCAGCCTGCAATTGCAGGCCGTTTATAAGCTACTTTGTTTCAATGCATCCGGCCATGCTGATTTATTGCCATCCTGTCGAGCCTTATTGGAAACGACAGGCCGCCAATCCTCCCATATTATTCATAAGCCATTCAGTCGGCATCATGATATTTTATCGGTCATAATTGACTTTGCCACGATACAGCTTGCCTTAGGCTTTTTTCCGCGACTGTTATTTCCCGAAATTTTGGGCTTTACGTTGGCTTATTGCCAAACGCCCGACTTGATCAACATTTGTCATCCCGACTTCAAAATCGACGCCCCCTTTTTCAACCGGCATCAAAGGCGTAAACAAAAAGCCATTGCCAAAATACAACAAAATATCCAATCCTATTTAATGCTATTTAATGAAGACAGGCGGCTGTTATGGTCTCGTATTCAACAAGGATTCCACCTTTACCCACACGCATTAAACGATTGTCGAAATCAATTAAACCATTTCTTTTCTCAGCCTTTATCTGTCGTAGAACAACTCGGCCAAATGCTGCAAAAGAAATTACCCGCCGCATTCGGGCACCATGCTGGTATTGAATTACAAGGTATTTCATTAGAACAATGGCTGCATGGATTACCGGGTAATAGAGACGATTTTTTAAAGGCTCTCCGTCTGTCCCGTTATGTTGATCAAAATCACCCGGAAAACAGTCGATTATTACAACTCTTTACATTTAATGGCCCCATGTATGGGGTTTTTACGGCATCCGAACAAGAATTATGGCGGAAATGGCTTAACAACCAGTCTGCCGATCACCCCATCCCCCCCCACACATCACCTAAACCCATCGTCCCATCTCGGCAGGTTAAAAAACAACCCTCATCATTATCTAATAGAGATTTGTATCATAAGCTGATAAATCTTGATCTTGCCCCGGATATACAACCGCTTGTCGAAAAATGGCTATCCCAACGACTTCGTTATTGCACGCTATTTAGTATCAGTCCATTCAAACATTTTGATCATGCACGCTTTGATGATTATATTGAATCCTGTTATCGCCGCGAAGTTGATGCCTACCAGCCTTTGCACGGATCACCAAAAATCTCCAAACCAGCTTATATTTGGGGTATTGAACAAATCGCCCCCATGATTTTGATTGATGGCTGCTGGCTACAAAACAGTTTACGTCTGCAGGCCGCTCACCCTGAAATCAGCGAAATCCTGTTTCGTATTTATGATGATGAACTCGGCAATGGCCAACTGGAACAAAATCACCCGGCTATTTTTCAGCGTTTATTAGAGAGCCTGACCATCGAATTACCACCGGTGCACAGTCTGGCTTTCAGCAAGCATCGGGGGTTTATTGACAGCGCCTTTGATTTACCGGTTTTTATGCTGGCGCTTGCCAGTTTTTCTGGACGTTTTTTACCTGAACTGTTAGGGCTTAACATGGCAATTGAACTCAGTGGCCTTGGTAAAGGCTACCTCAAGCTGGTGGATGAATGGCGTTATTGGAATATTGACCCTCGCATTGCCATGGTGCATATTACTATTGACAATGCCGCATCAGGCCATACATTTCAAGCACAGCAAGCCATTCATTTATACTTGGACGAAATATTACGAAAGTCCTCTCAAGCCGCGGAGGTTGATCGTTATTGGCGACGCATTTGGACGGGATATGCTTGTTTACGCCTGATTGGCTGGCGCTTTAAATTACAACTCCCTGTTTTCTATGGGCTTAAAAAAATGGTTACATCGCAAAACGCTCGGCATGTCAAATGACTTAAAATATCTCTTCAGTTTTATTTTTCCACTCAGTGTCACTGTTTTTTTGATAACAGGCCCACACACTGCACTGGACGCTATGCTGTGGACATTGCCATTATGGATAATTATTTTAATTGACTGGTTAAGTCCTGCCCTCTCAACCGATAACACTGAAACCCCGGCACCAGAAAGCTTTTATAAGGCGATTCTCTATGCCTTGGCAATGTTGCATTTTTTTATTATCGGTTTAATGCTGCATTATGCCAGTCAATTACAATGGCATTCTATTCAGGCTATTACAAATACTCTGGTCAATATTATCGTTCTACGCATTTTAGTGGGCACCAGTTCAGGAAGCTCTGCCATCATCGTCGCGCATGAATTTATTCATCGCCGCAATAAATATGAACGATTGTTAGGGAGAATGTTGCTCTGTACCGTCTGTTATGAACATTTTATAATCAGTCACCTTTACGCACATCACCCCAATGTCGCCACACAGGATGATATTGCCACGGCTCGCTTGAATGAAGATTTCAACCATTATTGGCAAAGAGTGTATCGTCAAAATTTCTATTTTGCCTGGCGTTACGAACAAAAACGCTTGAAAAATCACCCACCTACAGCACTGCGATTTATGAACAACCGCGTTTTTCACGGTTTGCTTTTCGAAACTGTTTTTCTGATTTTCATCCTGTTTTATTTTGGATGGACAGCGGGGGGCGTTTTCCTCTACCAGGCGCTGTCCGGTGTACGTTTACTGGAAACCATCAATTATTATCAACACTGGGGATTGCTCCACGATAAGTCTGATGCCAGCCTGGCTTGGGTCAATGACTCAAGCTTTAGCCATTATGCGCTCATTGGACTGGACAACCATATTGGTCATCACCAAAATGCGACATTACCCTTTTATAAAACACCCTATATTTCAAATGGCCCCAAAATGCCCTACGGTTATTTTGTCACTAATTTATGGGTAAAACTGCATAACGCCCGTTATCGTAAGACATCATTGGCCATTTTAAAGCAGAATGTTTGATGCCAATAGCAAAGTTTTTCAACGCAGCCATCGGCAAAAAGGGACTGCTGAAGAGACTTTGTTCATGTGTAAAAAGTATATGAACCACTTTTTTCAGGATTCAACATCATGAAAGCCAGAATTTCCGCCCTATACACGGTGCCTAATATGCTCACCTGTTCTCGTTTCATTATGGCGCCGACCATGCTTTGGCTCGCCTGGCACGGTTATGGTGATGCCTTCATGTTTATTTTGGCCATTGCCTTTATAAGTGACATTCTGGATGGGTTGGCAGCCCGCAGGATGAATCTCAGCAGCCCGTTCGGTGCCATGCTGGATACCTGGGCAGATTTAGCAATTTATCTAACCATCGGATTTGGCAGTTGGTGGCTATGGCCCGACATTGTTCACCGGGAAGATCACTATCTCTACATCATTTTAGCCTGTTATTTAGTGCCTGCGACAATTGCCATCGTAAAATTTGACACTTATACCGGCTATCATACCTGGCTATCCAAAGCCGCTGCCGCCACTATTGGCCTGTCTTTATTTCCATTGTTTCTATTCGACATTGCCTGGCCCTTTCGACTATCGATTTTCTTGTATGTTCTAGCCGCCATAGAACAAATTGCGCTTACCTTGATTTTACCTCGCTTACAATGCGATGTCCGCTCACTCTGGCATGGGTGGCAGCAGTATTCGTCCAAACCCAAGAAATGATATCGTGCTTTTTCACTATTCATCCATGAAAATTCATGGATGAATAGTGTCGTTTAAAGACTCTAAAGGCTAAATAGCCGTTATTCCAGACTCATTTAGTATAGAATAATGCTAATTGATCCATTTTAAACAAAATTGAACTTATCCTCCCGAACAGAGGACAAATGAGATTGAGTATTATTGCTACTAAAGAGGTTTAGGCATGAAATCACAGATCACAAGGATTTTTGTTCTGACAGTGATTGTCGTTGTTGCGGTTGCCATGTTCAATCGAACATCGCCATCCTATGAAAGAAATTATTCCCTTCCCTACTCTGACTTTATCGAAGACGTGCAGAGTGGCGCGGTTTCCGAAGTCACCGTCAACGGTAAAGAAATCAAGGGGCGTCGTACAAATGGGGAACGGTTTACGACCTACAACCCGAATGACGACCATATGATTGACGACTTGTTGGCCAATGGGGTCAAGATAAAAGTCACCAAACCACAGCGGCCCTCTGCCCTGATGCAGTTCCTCATGTCCTGGGGACCTATGCTGCTATTAATTGCGGTTTGGATTTACTTTATGCGTCGTCAACAAGCCGGAAGTGGTGGTGGCCAAATGGGTTTTGGCAAAAGCCCCGCCAAATTGATGGAAGAAGACCAGATTAAAGTGGGATTCAACGATGTCGCTGGCGTCGAAGAAGCCAAAGAAGATGTCGCCGAAATGGTTGATTTTCTGAAAGACCCGGCTAAATATGAGAAATTGGGCGGTAAAATCCCCCGTGGCGTTCTTATGGTCGGCCCACCGGGAACCGGTAAAACCCTGCTCGCTCGCGCCATTGCCGGCGAAGCTCAGGTGCCTTTCTTCTCGATTTCAGGCTCTGATTTTGTTGAAATGTTTGTCGGTGTCGGTGCATCTCGTGTCCGCGACATGTTTGAGCAAGCCAAAAAACGCGCGCCATGCATCATCTTTATCGATGAAATTGATGCCGTCGGTCGCCATCGCGGCTCTGGCATGGGCGGAGGCAACGATGAACGCGAACAGACCTTAAACCAGTTATTGGTCGAAATGGATGGTTTCAGTGGCAATGAAGGCATTATCGTCATTGCGGCGACCAACCGTGCCGATGTGTTGGATAAGGCCCTGCTCAGACCGGGACGTTTTGACCGTCAGATTACCGTTAATCTGCCTGATATCAAGGGCCGGGAGCAAATCCTCAAGGTTCACGCAAAAAAAATCCCCTTGGCTGAAGATGTCAGCCTGCGAGATCTGGCGCGCGGAACACCGGGGTTTTCAGGTGCGGAACTCGCCAACCTGTTAAACGAAGGCGCTTTGTTTGCGGCACGCGCAAATAAACGTATCGTATCCATGGAAGACCTGGATAAAGCACGGGACAAGTTACTGATGGGCCCGGAAAAACGCAGTATGATCATGCGCAAGGAAGATTTGTTAATGACCGCTTATCATGAAGCGGGGCATACCATTGTCGGACAGTTAATGCCCGAACATGATCCGGTTTACAAAGTCAGCATCATGCCGCGTGGCGGTGCTTTAGGGATTACCATGTTCTTACCGGAACAAGACCAATACAGTGCCAGTAAAGACAAGCTGGAAAGCCAGATTGCCGGTCTGTTTGGCGGCCGGATAGCCGAAGCCCTGATTTACGGAAAAAACAAAATCACCACGGGCGCATCTAATGATATTGAACGCGCGACTCAGCTTGCACGTAACATGGTGACGAAATGGGGACTTTCGGACAATCTGGGGCCAATGGATTATGGCGAAAGTGAAGGAATGGGTTATATGGGGCCGCAAGCCAAACCCATGTCAGAAAAAATGGCACAAATAATCGATGACGAAATTCGTAACCTGATTGATCGTAACTATAAACGCGCTGAAGATATCCTGACAGAGCATATTGATATTCTGCATAATATGGCGCAAGCGCTGATGGACTGGGAAACGATCGATAAACATCAAATCGCCAAATTGATGAAAGGCGAAAAAATCGAGCCGCCAAAGCCCGATTCAGAGCCACCAGCCTCATCCGATGGTCATGCTGAAGAAGCCAGCCCTGAAAAAACGGATAACACCATCCCCAAGCAAGGGCCGTTGGCAACTTAACACGGCCTTGGCATCTTGACACTAAAAAGCCCGGGATAACCCGGGCTTTTTTATGGCAATAAGCTTCTACCAGAATGTTCCCTGACACATCACGCTTCTTCAGACAACCCTATCCAACGCAAGCGATTTGCATTAGTCACGACAGTCACCGATGACATAGCCATCGCCGCACCCGCAATCATCGGACTTAATAAAATACCAAAGACCGGATATAACACGCCTGCTGCAACAGGAATACCAATACTGTTATAGATAAAAGCGCCAAACAGGTTTTGCTTGATATTTAAAACCGTTGCTTTCGATAAGGCGATGGCATCGAGCACTTTAAGCAAAGAACCCTGCATAATCACAATATCGGCACTTTCTATGGCAACATCAGTCCCAGTACCGATGGCAAAACCAACATTGGCCTGAGCTAAAGCCGGCGCATCATTGATACCATCACCGACCATGCCAACGATTTCGCCTTGATCCTGCAGTTCTTTAACGACTTTCGCCTTATCTTCTGGCAAGACCTCTGCCCGTACTTCAGAAATCCCGGCCTGTTTAGCAATCGCTTTTGCAGTCACTTCATTATCACCCGTCACCATCAACACGCGAATACCTTGTCGCTGCAATCTGTCAATCGCCCCCGCAGAATCTTTTTTAATCGGGTCAGATACCGCAATAATACCGGCAATTTTGTCGTTGACAGCCAGCAGCATGGCCGTTTGCCCTTGTTCGGACAAGCCATCCATTTTTTTCTTTTGTGTTGCCGTCAGTTTAATCCCTCGGCTTTCCATCAATGCCTCATTGCCAAAACACATCTGCTGCTCTTCACTTTCGGCACAGACACCATGTCCAGCAATCGCTTCAAACTTGCTCACCTTAGCCGACGCCAGTGATTTGTCTTTGGCGGCCGCCAAAATAGCGGCCGCTAAAGGGTGCTCTGAGCCGGCCTCAAGACTGGCTGCATAACGTAATACATCATCTTTTTTGAAACCTGTGAAGGCTTCAATGGCCGTCACACCGGGCTTACCTTCAGTCACAGTACCGGTTTTATCCAAAACAACGCTGCTTATTTTCCCTGCAATCTGCAAGGCTTCGCCATTGCGAATTAAAATGCCCATTTGCGCCGCACGACCGACGGCCACCATGACAGAAATTGGCGTTGCCAGCCCTAATGCGCACGGACACGCGATCACCAGAACGGTCATCGATGTCACAAAGGCATAGCCTAATGAAGGCTCTGGGCCAAAAATCAACCAGACAAAAAAGGTGAATACAGAAATAGCGACCACGGTCGGCACAAAAATGGCTGATATTTTATCGGCCAGCCGGGCAAGTGCCGGTTTAGTGCTTTGCGCTTCACGTACACTTTCAATGATGTGCGCCAACGCGGTATCTCGGCCGATACGGGTCGCTTTGAATAAAAAGCTTCCTTTGATGTTCATCGTTCCAGCGACGACTTCTGAACCCACGGTTTTCTCAACCGGCATGGCTTCGCCCGTCAGCATGGATTCATCCACGGTGGAATGGCCTTCAATCACCTCACCATCTACCGGAATTTTTTCCCCAGGTCGGACGCGGATGGTTTCATCCAAACCGACCTCTTCAATCGCCACATCCATTTCCTGACCATCTCGTATCACGCGCGCGGTACGCGGTTGCAGGCCAATCAATTCACGAATTGCAGCGGATGTTTTGCCCCGGGCGCGGGTTTCCAGCGCACTGCCGAAATTGATAAAGGCCAGGATAATCACTGAGGCTTCAAAATAAGCGTGCGGCGACAAAGACGGCATTTTATCGGCAAAATCAATTAAAATGGTCGAATAAAACCAGGCCGCCCCGGTTCCCAAAGCAATCAGGGTATCCATATTCGCCTGCCCTAATTTAAACGACTTAATCGCTCCTTGAAAAAAATGCCCCCCGGAATAATATAAAATTCCCAACGTTATCAATGATACATAAGGCCAAAAAACTTCACCGGCTTCGCTGCCTAACTCGGGCAGCAAATCTGTATGTCCAGCAATCATCAATGGAAAACCAAACGCTGCGGCGACAATCGCTTTTTTAATCAGCGTTTGATAGCGCTCCATTTCCCGCTGCTCTTCTTCAGCGGGGTCTTCCAGACCTTCCATCACCGCGGCATCATATCCTGCTTCCTGCACGGCTTTTTTAAGCTGTTCAGGATCGACATTGCCGTGCACCGTTGCCGAATGATTGGCAAAGTTAACGCTGGCCGATTCAACACCTCGCACATGTTTTAATGCGCCTTCCACGGCGGCTACACAACCGGCGCAACTCATCCCTAAAATAGAGAGTCGAATTTCAGGTGTTGGATCTGTCTGTATTTCATTATTCATATCGTCTACCACTGTCGTTGAGCCATCGGACGAAAAAAACCGATTTTAGTTTTTAACGGCTACTGCAAATCACATAAAAACGAAGGTAAATTCATAACCCTTCTCAATATCGCCTTCTCTCCGTGGGAGAAGGCTGGGATGAGGGTATTTGAATATTTACAAACGCTGTATCAATCGTTAACGACATAGCCAGCATCGGTAATCGCTTGCTTAATAGCCGCCAGATCAACTTTTGACGCATCAAAGCTGACTTCAACCGAATCGGCTTTATGATCGGCCTTTATTTCTGCAATACCCTCTAATTCTGATAATTTCTGTTTTACATTATTTTCACAACCACCACATTTCATGCCCGTTACGTTTAAAACTACTGTTTCAGTCATTTTTTCTCTCCTCTTGATTTTTTCGACTAGAATAAATACTGTAAGTCATCATAATATGATGGCAAACACCATTATTGCAACCAATATGATAACTATAATCAAAACGAACCATGCAAGAAATTCTGATCGGCCGCCAGCAAATCCTTGACCATAATCTGGATATTTTTGCCTATGAAATTCTGTTTCGAGGGCGTAATTTTGATCTATCCAACCCTGATGATGCACCTTTAGCAACGAACCAGGTTATTTCAGATACTTTGCTTGAAATCGGTTTAAATAATCTTGTCGGTCACGCAAAAGCCTTTGTAAACTTTACCGAACAAAACCTGCTCGACAAAACCCCCTTACACTTGCCTAAAGATCGTGTTGTTATCGAAGTTTTAGAAGGCATCAAGATAACCCCCGACCTGGTTACAACGTTAAAGGACTTTTCAGATCAAGGCTATACGTTGGCACTGGATGATTTTATTCTAACGCCGGAATGGCTCCCTTTATTGGAATTTGCTGACATCATCAAGCTTGACATCATGCAAATGCCGATGGAAGAAACGCTGGCTTTAATTGAACAACTCAAACCTTACCAGCTGACCTTACTGGCCGAAAAAGTTGAAACCCATGAAGAATTTCAAATTCTACAGCAAGCAGGCTGCAGTCTTTTTCAAGGATTTTTCTTCAAAAAGCCGGAAACAATTCAGGGCAAGCGAAAAGAAGTCAATCAAACCGGCGTGATGACGCTATTGTCTAAAGTCAATCAACCTGATGTGTCTTTTAACGAAATCAGTCAAATTATCAGTCATTGCCCAAACCTGGCCTATAAACTTCTACATTATATAAACTCCTCATTTTTTGCATTGCCGCGCCGCGTAGAATCGATTTCACATGCCGTATCACTCTTAGGCCTAAGCCAAATAAAGCAATGGATTAATATTTTGACATTATCCTCCATGTCTGAAAAACCGCTCGTTGTTATCCAAAGCCTAATGGTGCGCGCCAAAATATGTGAATTATTGGC